>OIXL01000367.1_pt1 | contig 24300 bp, 28 predicted proteins | sample 1587761 | NCBI WGS metagenome assembly OIXL01 (sample SAMN03283246) | human gut metagenome | biome: human-associated habitat; material: feces | host: Homo sapiens | place: Peru | collected 2012 | reverse complement strand
ATCCGTGAGCGCCATGACCTCCTCCACGTTCTCGCGGATCATCTGCCGCGGCACGGAGTTGATGGCGGCGTTCCCGACCGGCTGGTCGAGCCCGCGCTTTGTCACGCGGCCGACGCCCTTGCCGCCATCGATATGCACGCCACGAACATGCAGATCGCCGCAGACATTCGGACGCCCCTTGCGGCAGGCATAGCAGTGGCCGCAGGCAGTGACCTGATCGATGATGACACGGTCGCCGACCTTGACCTTGGTTGCACCTTCGCCCACTTCCTCCACGATACCGACATTTTCATGGCCGATGATGCGGGGATAGGTTGCAGCAGCATTGGTGCCGTGGTAGATGCCCACGTCGGAGCCGCAGATGCCGGATGCCACCATGCGGACGAGAACATTATTTTCCTTGTCGATCTTCGGCTTTTCGAGATCAACGATCTGCAGTTTATTCGGTTCAACGATCTGAACGCCCTTCATAAAAATCTTCCTCCTAAAAATCTGATTATGATTCCAAAGATTCTGATGATTCCGTTTCACAGCCCGGACGGGAAGTGATTGCACTAACATATTACCACAGATAAAAGAAAAAGTAAATTGCTTTTTCAAAAAAGAACATATTTTCTTCTTTGTACAAAAACAGCCGGAAGAACGGCTTTATTCCGTGGCTTTTGAGTTCTTTTTGTAACATATCACTATGGATAAGATCCGGCTAAAAAGAGAGCGGGCCTGCAGCATGAACTGCAGGCCCGCTCAGGCGAAGTAGGAGAGCTTGTTAAAACGCGATGGAGCTTAGCCCATGATCAGGTTGGCAACACCAACGGTCAGGGCAGGCACATATGTGACGAGGAACAGAACGCCGAAGTTGACGATCAGCAGCGGCACCAGAGCCTTGACGCTGTCGGACAGGGTGCACTTGCCGTAGCGGGAACCAATGTTGGTAGCGGCGAACAGGCACACACCGACAGGAGGAGTGCACAGGCCCAGAACTAGGTTCATGACCACGATGATACCGAACTGGATGGGGTCGACGCCGACGGCGGTGGCCACAGCCAGCAGGGTGGGGAAGAGGATCAGAATGGCGGCGATGGTCTCCATGAACATGCCGACGAAGATCAGGAACAGGTTGATGAGCAGCAGGATGATGTACTTGTTGGTGGTCAGGCTCAGCATAGCGTTTGCGATCATGCTGGGGATGTGCTCCTTGGTCAGGATGAAAGCGAACACGTTAGCAAAAGCGACCAGAGCCATGATGGCGGAAGCAGAAGAGACGGTATCCTTCAGGCAGGCGTACATCTCCTTGGGACCCATCTTGCGGTAGATGAACACTGCAACCAGCAGGCCGTAAACCACGCAGATGATGGAAGCCTCGGTGGGGGTGACGATGCCGCCCATGATGCCGAACAGGATGATGGCGACCATGATCAGCGCCCAGATGGCTTCTTTGGTGGCGTGCAGGATGTGAGACCAGCTTGCGGGGGATTCACGCTTGGGATAGTGGCGCTTGACGGACAGCACATAGCAGGTAGCACACATGCCGACACCCAGCATGATGCCGGGGATGATGCCGGCCATGAACATCTTGGAGACGGACAGGCCGGTCATGGTAGCGGCCATGATCATGGGCACGGACGGGGGAATAATGGGGCCGAGGCAGGAAGATGCAGCGGTGATAGCGACAGAGAAGGGAACGTCATAGCCCTGATTGACCATCATGGGGATCTCGACGCCGCCCAGTGCAACGGTATCGGACAGAGCCGTGCCGGAGATGCCGGCAAAGACCATGGATGCCAGAACGTTTGCATAAGCCAGACCGCCGGTGATGTGGCCGACCAGTGCGTCTGCAAAGTCCAGCAGCTTATCGGAGATGCCGCCCTGATTCATCAGGTTGCCGGCAAAGGTGAAGCCGGGGATGCACAGCAGGGTGAAGGAGTCCAGACCCTTGAAGAAATACTGTGCAAAGTTGATCATCTGGATGTGGGAGCCCAGCATGTAGGCTACGGAAGCGAGACCCAAACTGAAGGCCACGGGCACGCCGATCGCCAATGCGGCGATAAAAACAATAAACAGAACTGCAACCATTGCGTTTTACCCTCCTTTACACAGCCGGTTTCTCGCTCCAGCCGATCAGAGTGCGAAGGATATCCAGTGCGTAGCTGACCGGCAGGATGATGAAGGTGAGGAACTGAGAGAAGTAGATGTACTTCATCGGGATGTTGGTGGCGGTGGAGTTCATCGAGAAGGAAGGAAAGCAGTATTTCGGCTCGGCCATGACCAGAATGATCAGGCACATGGCCAGAATGATGGCCTCGATGACCAGATTCAGCACATCCAGCGCTTTCTGATTGCGGGCCTTGAGAAAGTCGCCGAGGAATTCGACGTTGACGAACTCGTGCTTCAAAGCAGCCAGACCAACGCCGAAGGCCACCATGTAAATAAAGGAGTAGCGGGCCAGCTCTTCGGTCCAGGAGGGGGCATTGGGCAGGAAGTTACGGCTGATGACCTGCACCAGAACGCACAGACAGAAGCCGGCGTAAAAGACAGAACTCAGCGCGTACAGAATTTCCATGTAAACCTTGATAAAGGTATTGATCCCTTTTTTCATGATTTCACCTCATTTCAGATGCTGCAACCGATCAGGCCAAAGCTTCGATCTCATCGTAGATCTCCTTCTGGCTGTCGGTCAGGATGGGCAGCACACCGCTGATCATTGCAGCAGCAAACTCATCGGTATCGACCTCGACAAACTCCATGCCCTGCTCCTGCAGCTGGTCGTAATAGGCTTCCTCATTATCGAGGAACAGTTCGTGCTCGTAAGCCTGGCACTCGGCACCGGCCTGATCGACCACAGCCTTCTGGCTGTCGGACAGGCGCTCGTACTGAGCCAGACCCATTGCGATGTAGACCCATGCACGCAGGTGAGCGGTCAGGATCAGGTAGGGGCAGACCTCGTAGAAGCTCTGGGTCTCGATCATGGCCAGCGGGTTCTCCTGAGCCTCAATGGTGCCCTGCTGCAGAGAGGTAAAGACCTCGGACAGAGCCATGGGGGTGGGCTTTGCGCCCAGAGCCTGGAAAGCAGCGACGGTCATAGCGGACTGCGGAGTACGGATGACCAGGTTGTTGCAGTCGGCGACCTTGGTGATCTTCTTGGTGGAGGTGATGTAACGGGGACCGCGGGTGAAGTAGCCCAGGCACTTCATGCCGCAGGCTTCCATCAGATCCTCAAATTTTTTGCCGACGTCGCCGGTCAGGACCTTTTCCATCTGCTCGTCGCTCTGGATCAGGTACGGCATACCGATCATGCCCAGATCCGGCTGGTAGGTCTGCATGGACTCGCCGGTGAAGGTGATATCCACCGTGCCGCTGTCGGACAGGATGCCCTGGATCATATCGACCTCGGGCCCCAGCTGACTGTTGGGGAAGACGTCAACCTCGATGGTGCCGTTGGAGTTTGCTTCGCAGTACTCCTTGAACTTCAGAGCACCCTGATGCCAGGAATCACGCTCGTCGTTGATGTGGCCGATGTTGATCACGACCTTGTCGCCGGTCACTTCACCGCCTGCAGCAGAGCCGGAAGCAGAAGTGCCAGTGGAAGCAGCGGTGCTGGTAGAGGAGGAAGAACCGCCGCAAGCAGCCAGACCCATGGCCAGAGCGGAAACACCTGCAACCTTCATGAAATTACGACGGGTGATTTTGTGGATACGCATAAAATTCTCTCCTTTTCGATGGTTTTCATGCCCTCTCCTTGAGCGGGACCGATGCGCGGGGGTCGTGCAGTCCCCGGTGTGTGTTCCGCCTGCGGCATGCTTTCCTTGACGATATACTAACATATCAGTTTGAAAGAGACAATAAGAAACAGCACTTCTTATCCGAATCTTTACCCAATGTTTCCACAGCGAAAAAAGAAACTTTTCTCTGTGAAATATACGGAAAATTCACTCGAATGGGCAGAAAAAAGAGAGAAAAACAAAAAAGAACAGGTCTGTACGGGAGGTTCGGTACAGGCCTGTTCTTTGGCGGATGTCAGAGAGAATAACCTGCATTCCGCTGTGCCGGAATGCAAACTGTAACATTTCAGACGAAAATCATTTCTTCTTCTTTTTCTGCTTGTCGGATTTGTATATGATGACGAGATTCTTCAGCTTCACGCCGGTCTCGTGGGTGTCGTCCACCGGGCCGGAGTGGAAGCGCTCCTGCTCCAGATAGGCGATCATGCCGTCACGGTCAAAGCATTTCTGCTCAGAAACGCCGGAGAGCCGGGCTTCCTTGCTGGTGAACACCGTGATCACTTCCACCGGGATGCCGCTCAGCCCGGCCTTGTCCATGGCGCGGCGCAGCAGCACCTGCTGCTTTTCGCTAGCAAGGATGGGGTTGGGGATGCGGTTATCCTGATGGTTGATGTGTTGGCACCACTGGTCGGCGGGCTTTTCGCCCGGGCCGATCTGCCCCGCAAAGCCGAAGCAGTTCAGGCCGACAACACCGCCCGGGGTCACAACAAAAGCCAGCGTCGTGGTCAGCTCGCCGCCTTCGCGGATGGTGCCGGGGTACACCAGTGTGTAGTGCTGGCGCTTGGTAAAGGTGATGAGCTGCGAGACGATCGAGGTCAGTTCGCCCTGCATGCTGTTGTTCACATGGCGTTCCGGCTTCTTTTCCGGCTCGACCTCAAGCCCCAGCGGACCGCGCTTTTTTTTGCGGTGCAGCGGGGCCATCAAGGCCTGCGTAAAGCTTTTGGTGCCGTTGCGCGCCGCCACCATGGGCAGGATCAGCAGCAGGATCAGGGCCAGAACGACCACAACAAGAATATTCCATGCGTCCAAAATGATACTCTCCTTCTATCGGTGATCGGGGAGGAACTTACTCCATCGTGACAACGACCTTCATGTAGTTGCCGGGGTTCTTCTCGATGTCGATGATGGTCTCAGGCACTTCCTCCAGCTTGATGGTCTTGGTGAGCAGCTTGAGCATATCCACCTTCTTGCTGGCGATCAGCTCCAGAGCCTCGGGGAACTCGCCGGCACTGGTGCGTGCGCCGCGCAGATCGATCTCCTTGCGGGTGATGGTATCGGTGGGCAGGCTGGTCTCTTTCTTGGGCCAGCCGGTGAAGGTGATGCGGCCGGCATGACTGACATAATCCAGCGTGCTGCGGATGGCGGGGTTTGCGCCGGAGCACTCCATCACCTGCTGTGCGCCTTCGCCGCCGGTGATCTCATGGATGCGGGCGTTGGCATCTTCCTTGCCGGAGTTGATGGTGTACTCCACGCCCAGAGACTTTGCAAAGTCCAGACGTTCCTGCACCAGATCCAGCAGGATGGCATGTGCGCCGTAAGCCTGTGCCACCATGGCTGCGGCCAGACCGATGGGGCCTGCACCGATGATAGCGCAGTACTCGCCGGCCTTCAGGCCGCCGCGGTGGATGCCGTGCAGGCTGATGGTCAGAGGCTCGGCCATGGCGGCCTGCACCCAGCTCATGCCGTCGGGGATCTTGATCAGCATATCAGCCGGATGGCAGAAGTACTCGGCCATGCCGCCTTCCACATGCACACCCAGCACATGCAGGTTGTCACAGCAGTTAGTGCGGCCGATGGAACAGGGGTAGCAGTGGCCGCAGTACAGATACGGGTCCACGACCACACGGTCGCCCACCTTGATGCCGTTCTTGTTGTTCTCCGAGATGGAGACGACCACACCGGCCAGCTCATGACCGATGACACGGGGGTAGCTGACCAGACCGTTGGTGCCGCGGAATGCACCGATATCACTGCCGCAGATACCGGCTGCCATGATCTTGATCAGGGCTTCGCCGGGCTTGGGTTCCGGCATGGGAACCTTGACGCAGGAAACCTGCCACGGCTCAGCAAAACGGATCGCATTGATTTCAGACATAAAATTGACCTCCTATTGCCAACTGATATGTTACTTTGTGAGCCTATTATAACGCCGTTTGGATGGAAATGCAACTCGTTTTACAGTTTTTTTGTCTGGAAATCCGGCGTAAAACAGCATTTTGCAAAAAAGTGTTTTGACAAGTGATATGTTATGCATTATAATAAATACAACAAAGTCTGTTCCCCTGCTGCCCGTAAGGCAAGCAGGTATGATCGTAAGGGAAAATACTATGAAAGATGATAAGACCTGCGGCCTGCCGCTTCTGATCGACCCGCGCCAGCCGGACGAAAATAACCGCGCGTATGCCTACCGCATCCTGCGCAAGAATATCATGACCATCCAGCTGCAGCCGGGCTGCCAGCTGAGCGAGGCGGACCTGAGCGAACGGCTCGTGATGAGCCGCACCCCCATCCACGAGGCGCTGATGATGCTGAAGAGCGAATGGCTGGTAGAAGTGCTGCCTCAGCGCGGAAGCATCGTGTCCAAAATTTCCATTCAATACATCAACGAGGGCTATGCCATGCGCCAGATCCTGGAGCCGGCTCTGCTGCGCAATCTGTCCGGCCACCTGACGCGGGAACAGCTGGCAGAGCTGCACGACCTGCTGGAAAAGCAGGACGCCGCCGCCGTTTCCGGGCAGGATGTGCCGGGAGATTATTTCATTGCGCTGGACAACGAGTTCCATAAGCGGCTGTACACCTTCTCGGGCTATGACCGCATCTGGCAGGCGATGCACAATGTCACCACCCATATGGACCGGGTGCGCTATCTGGACTCGGCACTGTGTCAGGTGGACATGGAGGCGTTCCGGGAGGAACACAAGCAGATCTACAAGTATCTGATGGTGGGCCTGCCGCGGGATGTGGATGTGGAAGCGTTTTTTGATCACCACCTTGGTGCGTACCGCGAGAATTTTCAGGGCCTGCTGGAAAAGTTCCCGGATTTCTTTGTCTGAGCAGGGGGGATCCTCTGTGGGAGGCACTTATAATGTATGGAAAGAGAGACCCGAAGGAGACACTACATGGTCATGAACTGTGAGCGCGGTGAGCATGAATCCGCCAAAAGCTATGTGCTGCGGGTGCTGATCGACAGCATCGTCAACACCCGGCTGGAACCGGGCGAAAAACTCAATGAACCGGAGCTGTGCGAGCAGCTTGGCGTCAGCCGCACCCCGTTCCGGGAAGCGGAACTGGAACTGGCGCAGCGGCGTCTGATCGAGATCCGGCCCAAGATCGGCACGTATGTTTCGTTGATCGACGCGGAACTGGTGGAGGAAGTGCGCCATCTTCGCGCGGTGCTGGAAGCCGAGATCGCCCGTATGGCCTGCGAAAAGCTGAACCCGGCGGACATCGACCGCCTGTGGGAGAATGTGGCCCTGTGGCGGATGTACATTGAGCGTGCGCAGGAGGAAAAGATCTTTGCGCTGGACAAGGAGTTCCACCGGATGCTCTATGTGCAGTGCGGCTGCCCGTACTGGTACGATCTGGTGGAAAATCTTGCCCCGCATTTTGACCGCACCACCATCCTCAGCTTCCGCTGCCGCCCGGCAAAGGCGATCTATGAGGATCACGTCAGCCTGCTCAAGGCCATCGAGCAGAAGGATACAGATGCTGCATACCGTATTGCGGGGCATCATATGCAGCGTTATACCGAGAACCTTTCCGCCATCCGCGAGTCGTTCCCACAGTATTTCAAAGACTGAATTTTTGCAAATGCCGTATCATCGCCAAAAGATACGGCATATTTTTGTATACTTTTTTGTAGAAAGGCTCTTGACAACGCTCTTCAAGTGTTATATATTTGATTCAATGAAATATATAACATAAACGCCGGAACTTCAAAACAGTCAGAAAGGTGGATACCATGAAGAAACAATACGATGTGGTCATCATCGGTGCAGGCGTTGTGGGCAGCGCCATTGCACGCGAGCTGTCCCGCTATAAGCTGGACATTGCCGTGCTGGAAAAAAATCTGGATGTCTGCAACGAGACCAGCGGTCGCAACTCGGCCGTTGTCCACGGCGGTTTTGCAAACCCCATCGGCAGCCTGAAGGCAAAATGCTGCGTGGAAGGCAACCATATCATGGGGCAGCTGGCCGAAGAACTGGATTTCCCGTTCAAGCGCTGCGGCAAGGTGCTGGTGGGCAACACCCCCGAGGACATGGAACAGCTGGAACGCACCATGAAGCAGGGCGCCATCAACGGCAGCACCGGTCTGGAGATGATCGACGAAGCAAAGCTGCATGAGCTGGTGCCCGCCGTGGTGGGCAAGTTTGCCATGTGGTCGAAGGACAGCGGCATCATGGATCCCTTCCTGTACACGGTGGCGCTGGCCGAGAATGCCCATGCCAACGGCGCAGACTTCTTCTTTGACCATAAGGTGACCGGCATCAGCCGGGAGGACGGACTGTATTATCTGCACACTGCACACGGCGATTTCTGCACCCGGTGGGTGGTCAACGCCGCGGGCCTTGGCGCAAAGCAGATCTCGGATCTGCTGGGCCTGACCGGCTACCGTGTCGTCGGCTCCCGCAGCAACTACATCATCCTGCACAAGCGCATGGGCAAACTGCTGCCTATGCCGGTGTATCCGGTGCCCAGCAATACCTACATGGGCATCCACATCACCCCGACGGTGGACGGCAACGTCACAGTCGGCCCGGATGCGGAAAACACCGATGTTCTGGATGATTACGGTGTGCCGCAGGCCAACATCGACAGTCTGGCTGTGGAGGGCGCAAAGCTCTGGCCGCATATCTTCAAGAAAGACCAGATCCGCACCTTTGCGGGCATCCAGCCCAAGTGGGTGGACGAGAACGGCGCCATTCAGGACTGGAAGGTCGAGATCCGCGATGAGACCGCGCCCAACGCCGTCAATCTGGTGGGCATCGAGTCTCCCGGCCTGACCGGCAGCGTCCCGCTGGCGCGCTACGTCATCGGTATGATGCAGGAGCGCGAAAAGTTTGAGCTGAACCCGGATTTTGACCCGCACCACAAGGGCATCGTCCGCTTTGCATCCTGCACCCCGGAGCAGCAGGCGGAGCTGATCGCACAGAACCCGGATTACGGCGAGATGATCTGCAGCTGTGAGGAAGTAACCAAGGCGGAGATCCTGCAGGCCATTCACAACCCGCTGGGCGTTTCCACCATGACCGGTATCAAATACCGCACCCGCGCAATGATGGGCGGCTGTCAGGGCGGTTTCTGCCAGATGAAGATCGAGCAGTTCATTGAACAGGAACTGGGCACCGACCCGGCACAGGTGCGCTACGCACGTCAGGGTTCCTGGGTGCTGACCGGCAGTATGCGGAAGGAGGAAAACTGAGCCATGGAACAGAAAGACGTTGTTATCATCGGCGGCGGCCCCGCAGGTCTTGCGGCGGCTGTGGAACTGCACAAGCAGGGCATCCGCAATATGATCATTCTGGAGCGCGAGGCTGCCCTGGGCGGCATCCTGCGCCAGTGCATCCATGACGGCTTTGGTCTGGGGCGCTTCGGCGAGAGCCTGTCCGGCCCGGAATATGCACAGGCCTTCATTGATGAGGTGGAAAAACGGCAGATCCCCTATGAGACCAGCGCCACCGTGCTGAGCCTGACCCCGGATCGCTGTGTGACGGTCTCCACCCGCAGCGGCCTGCGCCAGTATCAGGCAAAGGCTGTTGTGCTGGCCATGGGCTGCAAGGAGCGCAGCCGCGGCGCGCTGGGCATCCCAGGCGAGCGCCCGGCAGGTGTGTTCACCGCAGGCACTGCACAGGCCTACATGAACCTGTACAACCGGATGCCCGGCAAGGAGGTCATCATCCTTGGTTCCGGTGATATCGGCATGATCATGGCCCGCCGCATGACGCTGGAAGGTGCCCATGTGCAGGCAGTGTTCGAGCTGATGCCGTATCCTTCCGGCCTGCCGCGCAACATTGTGCAGTGTCTGGATGATTATGATATCCCGCTGTATCTGAGCCATACCGTCACCGAGATCCATGGACGCAGCCGCCTGACCGGTGTGACCATCTCGGAGGTGGACGCAAACCGCCGCCCCATCCCGGGCACGGAGAAGGAATACGCCTGTGATACGCTGATCCTGTCGGTGGGCCTGATCCCCGAGAACAAGCTGCTGGAGGATGCGGGCATCGCTATCGACCCGCACACCAACGGCGCAGTGGTGGACGAAAATCTGCAGACCAGCGTGCCCGGTGTGTTCTCTGCCGGCAACGTGCTGCATGTGCATGATCTGGTGGACTTCGTTTCCATGGAGTCCGAAGCGCTGGCGCGCCACGCTGCTGCTTACGTGGAAGGCGAGGGCATCGCTCCCTGCACGCTGGATGTGAAGTGCGGTGAGGGCGTGGGACATACCATTCCGCAGAAGGTGAGTGGCAAAAATGATTTCAACCTCTCGCTGCGTGTGCGGAACCATTACCGTGACTGCCGCATCGTGGTGCGTCAGAACGGCGTGGAAGTTGCCGCAAAGAAGATGAAGAAAGCCATCCCGGCAGAGATGATCCAGTTTAAGGTCTCTGCGGAAAAACTGCAGGAAACGGGTGCTCTGGAGGTGTCGGTAGAATGAAAAAGCAATTTACCTGTATCGTCTGCCCCAACGGCTGCGAGATCGAGGCAGAAGTGGAAAACGGCCAGGTGATCTCGGTCACGGGCCACACCTGCCCCCGCGGCGAGCAGTATGTCCGCCAGGAACTGACAGCACCCCGCCGCACCATTGCCAGCTCGGTTCTGGTCAAGGGCGGCGAGCTGCCGGTGACCAGCGTCCGCCTGACCCGCGCCATCCCCAAGGAGATGATCTTCCCGGTGATGGACGAGATCCGCAAAGTGATGCTGACAGCCCCGGTCAAGGCAGGCACTATTGTGCTGCACAACGTCTGCGGGCTGGACAGCGACGTAATGGTGACCAAGAACGTGGCCGCAAAAGAATAACCGCAGGCATAGGCAAACGCAGCTGACGGAAGAGATTGCCTGCTAAATGATCAAGGCCCGCCCTGTACTGGAAAATATTTCCGTACAGGGCGGGCTTTGTGATGTTTATTTCCGGGGTGCTCCATCCCGGCAGATCAGGCTGCTTTCGTAAGGGCACTGCCCCGAGAGGATCTCGTCGTCATCCAACCGGTGTATTACCGCCACATCCTAAAGGATGCCGAGGAAAAGTTCACCCGCTTTGCGCAGGCGGTGTTCGGCAAGCAGACCGCAGAAGAGGGGCTGGACGCACTGGAAGCCTTTGTCAAGGAGTGCGGCCTGCCCACGAAGATGAGCCAGCTCAAGTCGAAAGTGGAGATCACCCCGGAGGTGCTGCGCAAGGTGGCCGACACCTGCAACATCATCAAGTGCAATTCCCGTACCCTTAGCCGGGATGAAGTGTATGACATTCTGATGGAGTGCCTGTAAAAACAATTGACTGGATCAGGAAAGGCGAATACTATGAGAAAAAATTTTGGAGCACAACCGTTTCTTTTTCCGCAGCCAGTGATGATCATCGGCACCTATGATGCCCATGGCAAGGCGAACGCCATGAATGCCGCATGGGGCGGCATCGTGGGACGGGACGAGATCATGATCGATGAGGAAATCGTGCGGCGCAATCCATTCAACTTCAAGCTGACGGATGTGGTGGTCAACGATTCCCGGAAGCGCATTTCCATGACCGAGAAACAGCAGAAGACGTGGATGGATTTCATCCGAGAGGACAAGAGCTACGCCAAGTACTACGATGAATTTGTGGTGCTTCTGGGAACCGGAATTCTTTTTGTACTGTTCCACTTCTTCCCGTACCTGTTTGACGGCATAGAGATGCTCGGTGTCGTCCTTCAGGATGAAGTGAAGGGTCTGGCAGATGCAGGCGGCCTGTACTCGTTTCATGGTTTGCTCTCCGTTTCTTACTTGATAAATCAGACGATGTTCCGATGATTTTATCGGATGATTCTATTATAAAACTCTGCGCCGGAAACTGCAAAGGCGATTCTTTACAAAAAATCCGGCAGGAAAATTGCGGCAAAATGCCCACACGAAGGCTGTGCTTGAACTGCTCTGCCGGATGTGGTAGGATGGAGAAAATGCACAGGAGGAAAACGGCAATGCCCTTTCTGATGATCCGCAACGATATCACACGGGTGGAGGCAGACGCTATCGTCAACCCGGCCAATCCTGCTTTGCTGCAGGGCAGCGGAACAAGCCGCGCCATCTATCAGGCGGCGGGCGAAGCAGAACTGACCGCTGCCTGTAAAGCCATCGGGCACTGCGACCCGGGCAAAGCGGTGTGCACACCGGCGTTTCGCCTTCCGGCAAAATATATCTTCCATGCAGTCTGCCCGGCGTGGCGCGGTGGCACTTCCGGCGAAGCACAGCAGCTGGCCGGGGCCTACCGCTCCGCACTGGAACTGGCTGCGGAGTATCACTGCGGGAGCGTGGCGGCGCCGCTGCTTTCCACCGGGAACTACGGCTATCCGAAAGAGCAGGCGTTCCGCATTGCGGCGGATGTCATCACTCGGTTTGTGCTGGAACATGACCTGACGGTCTATCTGGTGCTGTACGACCGGGAATCGCTGGCTGCGGGCCGGAAGCTGTTTGCCGATGTGGCGGAGTACATCGATGACCACTATGTTGCCGGAAAGGACGAAAGCTGCTGGTTCGGGCGGCATCGCCGGAGACCGGAGCTGGAGGAACCATTTGCACCGCAGGAGCCGGCAGCGGTTCCGGAATGTCCGGCGGCTCCGGCGGCATCCGGCAGTCTGCGGTGCCTGATGGACAATCTGGGCGAGAGCTTTTCCGCCCGGCTGGTGCGGCTCATCGATGAGCGGGAGCTGAAGGACTCCACCGTGTACAAGCGGGCGAACCTCTCCCGGCAGCTTTTTTCCAAAATTCTGTGCAGCACAAACTACAATCCCAAAAAGAAAACCGTGCTTGCCTTTGCGGTGGGGCTGCGCCTGAACGAGCCGGAGACGGCTGAGCTGCTGCAAAGCGCGGGCTATGCATTTTCGGACAGCTCCAAACAGGACTGGATCGTCCGGTACTGTCTGGAACACAAAATTTATAACATCAATCAGGTCAATGCGCTGCTGTTCGAGTACGGTCAGGATCAGCTGGGCAGCTGAAAGTGTCGCCTGCAAGTTGACCTTCTGCCTCTGTTTTTGTGGTATCCTTTTGCCATCGAGCAAAAACAACTGCAAAAACGGAGGCTGATTTTTATGTTAGGAGCAATTCTGGGCGATATCGCGGGCAGCCCCTACGAGTTTGACTGCAACAATTACAAGCACAAGGATTTTCCGCTGCTGAGCGCACGGTCAAGGTTCACCGATGACACGGTCATGACCCTTGCGGTGGCGCAGGGACTGCTGGCTGGGCGCGGCATTCCGGAGCGTACCTTCGCCGAGGTGCGGGAGGCAATGCGCGTCTGGGGCGAAGCATATCCCCATGCCGGTTACGGCGGAATGTTCCGCCGCTGGCTGCACGCAGAACATCCCCGCCCTTACGGCAGCTTCGGCAACGGTTCGGCCATGCGGGTGTCGGCGGCGGGGTGGCTGTTCAATACGCTGGAAAAGACCTTGGAAATGGCAAAGGTGACTGCCGAAGTCACCCACAACCACCCGGAGGGTATCAAGGGTGCGCAGGCGGCGGCAGCGGCCATCTTTCTGGCGCGCACCGGCAGCAGCAAACAGGAGATCCGGCACTATACCGAACGGCACTTCGGCTACGACCTGAGCCGCACCTGCGATGAGATCCGCCCCGGTTACCGCCATGTGGAGACCTGCCAGCAGACTGTGCCGGAAGCCATCACGGCCTTTCTGGAAAGCACCGGCTATGAGGATGCGCTGCGCAATGCGGTGTCCCTCGGCGGCGACAGCGACACCCTCGCCTGCATCACGGGCGGCATTGCCGAAGCCTTTTACGGCATGCCGCCGTACCTGCAGGCAGAAACGCTGAAGCGTCTGCCGAAGGAACTGAAGGATGTTTATAGAATGTTCCGGAAAGAAGCAGAATGCCATGTCATTTTTTCATCCGTAGAATGAAATTGCTTCTTGTTCTCTCTCCTGTGAAGGATTATAATAAAAAGGATAAAAACACAAGGAGAGTTTCAATATGAGTTCCTCACAAGACAGTACAGCATCCCAAAAGACCCTTTTTTCGCGGTATAAGGAGCACATCACCGGCGCAATTTTTGCGGGTCTGGTGCTCGGTATCCTCACCGGCCTGTTTCTGGCAGGGCGCTTCCCGGCGGTGCTCACCGTGACCCAGCTGCTGGGCAGCATTTACATGAACGCCCTGAACATGATGATCTTCCCGCTGGTGTTCTGCTCCATCGTGGTGGGCATCACCAGCATCGGCAACGCAAAGACCACCGGCAAAATCACCGGCGGCGCGATGGTCTTCTTTCTGTGCACTACGGCGCTGGCAAGTCTTGTGGGTCTGGTCATTCCCCGCGCCATCCATCTGGGTGAAGGTGTCCGGTTCGAGATGGCCACTTCGGACATCGAAGCCAGCAAGATGACCAGCATTCTGGATACCCTCAAAAATCTGATCCCCTCGAACCCTGTGGCGGCCTTTGCCAACGGCAACATGCTGCAGGTGCTCACCTTTGCGGTCATCATCGGCTTTACCCTCATTGCCATTGACGAAAAGGGCGAGCCGCTGCTGAAGGTGATCGAAGCCGGCAACGAAGTCTGCCTGAAGATCATCAGCACCGTGATGTACTTTACGCCGGTGGGCGTGTTCTGCACCATCGTCCCGGTGGTGGAGGCCAACGGCACCGACACCATCCTCTCGCTGGCCACTCAGCTGGTGATCCTGTACATTGCCTTCTTCGGCTTTGCCGCTGTCGTGTACGGCGGTGCGGTCAAGTTCCTGGGCAAGGAAAGCCCCATCCGCTTTGTCAAGGCCTGCCTGCCCGCAGCTCTGAACGCCTTCGGCACCTGCTCCAGCTCGGCCACCATCCCCATCAGCAAGCAGCGCATGGAGGAAGAAATGGGCGTGTCGGATAAGATCACCAGTATCGCCATCCCGCTGGGTGCAACGGTGAACATGGACGCCGTGTCCATTCTGATGTCCTTCATGATCGTGTTCTTCGCCAATGCCTGCGGCGTGAAGGTGAGCACCTCCATGATGGTGGTCATTCTGCTGGCCAATGTCATTCTGTCGGTGGGTACGCCCGGCATCCCCGGCGGCGCTATTGCGTCCTTTGCGGCGCTGGCTACCATGGCCGGTCTGCCTGCAGGCGTCATGGGCGTTTATATCAGCATCAACACCCTGTGCGACATGGGCGCGACCTGCGTCAATGTCATCGGCGATATGGCCGGCTGTGTGGTGCTGAAGGAAAAGATCAAACTGGAAGAGTGACCCCGGAAAGAAGAAAACCATGGAATTTACCGATGTGATCGAAAAACGCTATTCCTGCAAAAATTACAGCGCACGGAAGGTGGAGGATGAGAAGCTCGCCGCCATCCTGAACGCCGGCCCGCTGGCAAACCACGGCCTGCGCAAACCGCTGGAAGAAACGGTCGCTTACCTTGATCGGTCTGGCGGCTCCGACATCCACCGTTGTGGGCATCGTGCTGAACGTCTGCTTCTATCTGTATCTGGAGCGGAAGGAAAAGAAAGCGGCCTGAACGGTGCCCGGCTCTTTTCCAAAGGCGCAAAGCGTGGTAAAATAGAAGAAAACGCAAAGGAAAACAGCCATGGAACAGATGAAAGATGAAGGTCTGCGCGGGAACGAGAAGCTCGAACAGGCAATCTACGCCTTGCAGCAGCAGCCGACACAGGAACAGCTGGCGCACACCCTGACCGTGCTGCGCCGGAGAATGAAGGAAAACGGCCGGCTCGTTGCGGCGGTTCAGCCGGACAACGGCACCGGGCAGATGCAGCTGCGCACCGTGCGGACTGCCGACGGAGAACTCTGGTGGTATGCCTTTACCAGCTTTGATGAGGAAATGAAAGGCGCCGAGGCAGTCCAGTCCGCCTTTCTGGTGGAGATGGAACCGCTGTTCCGTCAGGCATTGGCGGTGCCGGAGATCCGGGGCATTATCCTGAACCCGTGGAACCGTACCCTCCAGCTGGACAAAGACCTGCTCCGCATCATTCGCGGAGAATAAAGAGAGAACCTGCTGCCTTTTGCCAGGCAGCAGGTTCTCTCTTTATGCGATCTTATGAGCAGGGGATCAGACGATGGACATGAACCACTCGACGGTCTTGGGGTCGTAGTGGGAGAAGAACAGGCTCTCGTCGCTGTCCAGCGCCTCAATAGCGGCCATATCCTCGGTGAAAAGGGTAAAGTCGAACAGGTCGAAGTTCTGCTGCATACGGTTCTTGTGCACCGACTTCGGGATGATGACCACGCCGCTCTGCAGCAGGAAGCTGCCGGTGTTGTAGGAAAGCGCAAAGCGTGATAAAATAAAGACAATTATTTTTGACAGATCGGAGTGTCTTATGGCAGTACGAAAAGTGTTTCTCTCGCTGACAGAGTACCCCTATACAAAGGAGATCTCGGTCACCTTCCCGTGGCTGAACGGGGCAAAGCAGCAGAATGTGCAGGCGGTGTTGGATGCCTTCCATGATGTGTACCCGGATGTTCCTGCGCTGGAAGTCAGTCTGGCGTCCGCGCAGCCGGAGGGCATCGGCGCGGCGGCAATGAAGCTGCCGTTCCGCCTGAAAACGCAGGAGCAGGATGTGCCGATGGGGCTGGTCTACGAAGCGTCCAAAGTGTTTGCGGACGGCGGCCCCTACCCGGAACTGATGCGGACATCCGGCGCAAAACGGGGCAAAAACCGCCCGCAGCCCAAAGACGGCAAGTGCATCGGCTACCGGCTGGAAGAGACCGATTACCCGGCACAGCCGCATCCGTATGCGTTCTTCAACTGGCTCTACGGATGCGCTTTGCGCCGGAATGCAGAGCAGGCGGGCAGTGTGCTGAAGTTCGGCGCATTTTCGGATCTGGATCTCGGCAGCTCCAAAAAGGACCGCAACAGCCCGGCCCGGGCGGCGGCAGTATATGCCGGTCTGGCCGCAGCCGGAAAGCTGGAATGCTACGGAAGCTTTGAGGCTTTTGTAAGGCAAACCTGCATGGAGCCGGTGCCGGAACCGCAGGAGGCCCCGGAAGCTGCAGAGCCGGAAGCAATCCCGGAACCGAAAGCCGAAACGCTGCAGGCACCGGAAAATACCCCGGCAGAACAGCCGGAAAACAACGCCGCCGCGTCTGCTCTGCAGGAAATACAGGCGCCCCTGCAGGAACCCCGGCAGGAGCCGGAAAGTGCACCGGAGGAAGAGCCGGAACCGCAGCCCGTAGTGGACGGCGTGGAAGTGCCGACCGTCGGGCAGATGCAGGAGATCAGCTATGCACCCAAGGTGAAAAACCTGCTCATCTCGCTGGCAAAAAACGCAGGCTGCTCGGCCAAAACGGCCGCAGGGGTTGCCCAGATTGGACGGGAACTGCTGCTGGAAAGCTACCGCAAAGCGCTGGAAGAAGGCACCATCACGGTCAACCAGGAAAGGAACAAGGTGACCTTTCTGCTGGAAAACCCGGAAACGGATTTCCGCACGGTGGGTCAGCTGACACGCTGCCCGGTGTTCGTGCACGGGTGGAAGCTCAACTACCAGTCGCTGGAACCGGCAGCGGAGAAAGAACCGCCCAAGCCCCCGACGGCCGAGGAATATCTGCTCAGCCGCGGCTACACCATCACGCGGCAGGTGCGGGAGGGCGAGCTGCCCCCGGCAGCAGTGCAGAAGCTGGCGTGGGAAACGGGCGAAGCCATGCGGGACACCACGGCAGCGGCGTTCCTGCAGTTCATCCGGACCCACCTGCAGTTCCGCGATTCCTTTACTTTCCGGATGCCGAAGGATGCCCCGACGGAGTCCCGGGAGCTGACCGTAGCCCTTGCGCAGAGCTGGGATCATCTGGGCCTGTTTGCAGAACTGAGCGCCAATCCCTCCCGCATCGTCTGCACCCTCGCATCCGAAAACGATGTGGTGCGCAATTTTGTCAGCGGACACTGGCTGGAATTGTATGTCGTGCACTGCGTACAGAAGGTGCTGGACCGCTGGCAGGAGCAGGGCGCGGAAGTGTCGCTGTGCTCCAACGTCATCCTTTCTGACTCGCCGGAAAACGCCTTTGCCCATGAGCTGGACGTGGCCTTCTCGATCAACGGAAAATTCTTCTGGGTGGAGGCGAAATCTTCCAGCCGGAGCATCAACTACGGCAAGTATGCAGACCTGTGCACAAAACTGCAGGTGACGCCGGATCAGCTGCTGTTGGTCAACAGTGATCTTTCGGAAGAGGACTGCAGGGGCGTGGCCTATTTCTGGCCATACCGCGTGGCCAACTGCGCCACGATGGAACAGAAGCTGGAAGAGATGATCGCCGCCGGGCAGGATGCCTGACCGCAGGAACAGGAGCAAGACCGTGAAAAAAGCAGTCTACCATCTCCCAGGCTTGTTCGAGTTCTACGAGTTTTACCGGGTGTTTTTGCCGCTGTACCGGCAGCACCGGGAGTACTTTTACGACTGGTGCACCATTGGTTCCATTTACGGCGCGCCGGACGGGTGCCTGTGGGGCGGGGGACGCACGGGTTGCGGCGATGCCGCCCCGGGCGAGGTGCTGGCCCTGATGCGGGAATACGGCATCTCGGCCCGGCTGACCTTCAGCAATTCGCTGCTCCGGGCAGAACACCTTGCCGACCGGAAATGCAACGCCCTCTGCGCACAGTTTGAAGCTGCAGGCAGCCCGCAGAACGGAGTCATCGTCAGTTCCGACCTGCTGGCGGAATACCTGCAGGTAAATTACCCGGGGCTGTATCTGGTCTCGTCCACCACAAAGGTGCTGACGGAATTTGACCAGCTTGCGCAGGAACTGCGCCGGGATACGTTCCGCTATGTGGTGCCGGATTTCCGCCTGAACAAAGCCTTTGCCCGGCTGACGCAGCTGCCCGGAGCACAGAAAGACAAAGTGGAGTTCCTCTGCAACGAGTGCTGCTGGCCGGGCTGCAAAGAACGGAAGCGCTGCTATGAGAACGTGAGCCGGAAGAACCTCGGCGAGAACTGCCCCGACCATATCTGCACCGCTCCGGGCGCACAGGAGGGCTACCGTTTTTCGAAAGCAATGCAGAACCCGGAGTTCATCGGCATCCGGGACATTCAGGAGACCTACCTGCCCATGGGTTTTTCCAATTTCAAAATCGAAGGCCGCAGGCTTGGCAGTGCCCTGCTGCTGGAATTTCTGCTTTACTACATGACGAAGCCGGAATATCAGCTGCAGGTGCGGGAAGAAATTTATCTCGACAATATGCTGGACTTGTTCTGAGTGCCGGCAAAAAATGAGGGAGGAAAGATACCATGTTCAGACCCATGCGCAGAGCAAACCGCGCCATCCCGGAAGAAGCCGCAAAACAGCTGCTGGAACAGTCCCGGCGGGGCGTGCTGGCCGTCAACGGCGACGGCGGTTATCCCTTTGCCATCCCGGTGAATTACTTCTATGACCGCGAAAACGAAAAGATCTATTTTCACGGTGCAAAGACCGGCCAGAAGGTGGACGCCCTGAAGAAGAGTGACAAAGTCTGCTTTACTGTCTATGGCAACGAGCACTTTGAGCCGGGTGACTGGGCGCCGTATATGCAGAGCACGGTGGTGTTCGGCCGCTGCCGTCTGATCGAAGATGCCGCTGCCACTGAAGCGAAAGTTCGGGCACTGGCGGCAAAGTATTACCCCAGTGCGGAAGAAATCGACGTGGAAGCGAAAAAATACATCCGGGCGGTGCAGCTGTATGAGATCACCATCGAACACCTGACCGGAAAACAGGTGCAGGAAAAGTAAAAAGGGTCTTGACTTGAAGTTTGGTTTAAGCTGTAGAATAAGAGAGTAAATCAGACGGGAGGGTATATCATTATGGAAAAGATCGTACAGACTGCCGGACGGAATGCTCTGGGCACCTTTGCCCCTGCTTTCGCCCATTATAACGACGATGTTCTCTTTGGCGAGAACTGGAACGATGACGCCATCGACGTCAAGACCCGCAGCATCATCACGGTGGTGGCGCTGATGGCTTCCGGCGTGACCGATTCGTCCCTGAAGTTTCACCTGCAGAACGCAAAGAACCACGGCGTGACCCAGAAGGAGATCGCAGGCATCATCACCCATGTGGCTTTCTATGCAGGCTGGCCCAAGGGCTGGGCCGTGTTCAACATGGCAAAGGAGATCTGGGCAGTGGAGCCGTAGGATGACAGCGCCAAGGCAAAGCACCAGGCTTCCATGGTCTTCCCCATCGGCGAGCCGAACGATTCACGTCCACATCGCCGTCGTTCAGGGCGATGTCGCCGCCCAGCGAGACCGGCCTGTCGGTGATGACCTTCACGCCTTCCAGTTTGCGGGCCTGCGCCTGCACGTCAGCGGAGAAATCCGCCGGGTTGATGAGGGCGGGGGTGATATCCGTCCATTCCACCTCGGCCGTTGCGCCGTAGAGCGCGGCGGTCTGCTTTGCCAGAGCGTCGATCTGTTCCCGTACAGCGGCGCGGGTCTCCGGGGTCAGGGTGCGGGTGGTGCCCTCCAGCTCGGCATGACCGGCCACGATGTTGTAGGCCGTGCAGTTCTTTTCATACAGCCTGCCCGAAAGTATGATTTCTGTGCATTTTGCGGTGCGGAAATAAAAAAGAAGCCTTCTGCACTCTCATGCAGAAAGCTTCTTCTTATCTTATAAGATAAAGGATCAGATCTTACCGCCGTACACGGGGAAACCACTGCTCTGGCCGTAGCTTTCAATGTGCTTGAAATGCTTCAGCGTTTCCATGTCCTCGGCGCTGATGGCAAACTCTACCTGTGCGTTGGTCTCCATGTGGGCGGGGTTAGCCGTCTTGGGCAGCGAGACGGCACCCAGCTGCGGGATACGGACACCATTGCTTAAAGTCAGAGTATTGGAATACATTTGCAAAACCTCCCGGATTAGTTTCTGGAACTATTCTACAACTTAAACTGAACTTTAAGTCAAGGGCTTTTCATAAAAATTCCGGGAGATAATTCAAAGACTGCGGTCAGTCCACCACCGGCACGTTCAGGCCGAATTCCAGCGGGCGGAAGCGGGGGCAGACGTTCTCGGTGATGCAGATGACCGATGCGGCCAGACGGCTGCCGATCTCGCAGGAGTCGGCAAGGCCCTTGCCGTAGGTCAGGCCGATGACCGTACCGGCAAAAAAAGCATCGCCCGCGCCGGTGGTGTCGATGACATCCACTTTTTTGGCGGGTACCACGCCGTATTCGCCCCCGGCGCAGGCGTAGACAGCACCCTGCCCGCCCATGGTGACCACCATGCTGGGGATGTTGGCGCTGTGGACGTTGGCGGACAGCACTTTGCACATCTCTTCGGGGCTGAGGTGGTCGTAGTCGTCCGAGAAGAGCAGGCCTGCCTCCTGCTGGTTGCACACAAAACAATCGATCTGCTGCAGGAAATCGCGGCGCTCCATGGCAATGCTCATATTGGAAACAGCTGCAAAGACCTTTTTGTTGTATTTCTTTGCGTAGGCCAGAACCTGCTTGACGGTGTTTTTTTCCAGATCCAGTTCCAGTGCGATGGCGTCGCAGTCGGCAAAGATCTCATCACCCTGTTCCTTCAGCAGGGCGGTGAGGGGGCTGGTGTCCGGACGCTTGGAAATGGCGGCGTGCACGTCGCCGTCGTTGTCAAAGATGGCCAGCCAGGTGCCCATGCCGTCCGGGACACGGCGGATGTACTTTGTGTTCACCTTGTGGTTTTCCAGTTTGTCGATGACATCCTGCCCCATGCCGGTGTCATCCACCAGACTGACGAAGGTGGGGCGCAGCTCCACATTGGCGATATCCTCGGCCACGTTGCGGCTCACGCCGCCGTGCACCTGCTCGATGCGTCCGGCGTTGCGGCCGCCCGGGATATAAGTAGAAAGGGGGTAGCCCTTGATATCCACAAAAACAGCTCCGAGAACGACGATTCCCATAAACCCAAAACCTCTTTCAAAAGTAATATTTACCTGTATTATACCTTATTATGACAGGAGAATCCATCTCTTTTTACAGGAAGCAGACAAAAAACGCACCGGAAAGCGGTTTCCGGTGCGCGGTGTGCGTTGCAGAGGGAAAACTTACAGGGCGGTGCGGGCGGTCCGCACCAGATACTCCATGGCCTGCACAGGGTATTGCCCTGCGGCAGTCTCGCCGGTGAGCATCACGCTGGAAGCGCCGTCGAGAACAGCGTTGTAGATGTCGCTCACCTCGGCACGGGTCGGCACGGCGCGGGTGCACATGCTGTCCAGCATCTGGGTCACCACCATAAAGGGCACGCCGGCCGCCCGGCAGACAGCCGAAAGCTGTTTCTGGCAGCGGGGCAGCTCCCACAGCGGCATGGCGTTGCCAAGGTCTCCCCGGGCAATGACGATCTCGTCCGCAAGGGGCAGAAGCTCCGGCAGGGCATGAACACCGGCCATGTTTTCGATCTTGGCAAAGATGCGGATGCTGCCCGCCCCGGCCTGCTCCAGTGCACGGCGCAGGGCGAGCAGGTCGGCGGCGCCCCGCACAAAGGGCAGCATTACGCCGGTGACGCCGCATTGCACTGCGACGTTCAGGTTCTGCAGATCTTCTTTCGTCAGGGTCGGCGAAGGAACCTCCAGCCCCGGAGCCGCAATGCTTTTGCGGCTGAGCAGCACTCCGCCCCGCACCACAGTGCACTGCAGTGCGTCGGCCACGGCAGATGTTACCCGCACCAGCAGTTTGCCGTCGTCCAGCAAAAGCTCCTGCCCGGGCTTTGCCGCCTGCATCAGAGCCTCCGGGCAGGGAATGCCGCCCTGCCCCAGCCGCACGGCGTCACCGGCAGCCAGAGCCACGGGCTGCGGCAGGGTGCCGACACGCAGTTCCGGCCCCTGCAGGTCGATGAGCAGATCCCGGATGCCGGCTTCACGGATCAGTGCAAGCCAGTCGGCGTGGGCCGAAAGCGGCCCGTGAGAAAGATTCATACGGATGCCGGTCATACCGGCGTCCACCATCCGCCGCAGGATGTCCGGCTGCGCGCAGGCCGGGCCGATGGTACCATAAAAATCCAAAACGGTTCCCCCGATTCTGTTTTTTACCTATTGTAGCACGAACTGCCCGGTTTGAAAAGAAGCGGCACAAAATAAGACGGCGCTGCCGCACAAAACCATGTGCCGCAGCGCCGTAGTTTACTTTGCGATGCCGATGCGCTTTTTGAAGCCCTCCCACAGGGCGACCACACGCTCCCGCGGCAGGAAATGGTTGACCAGCAGCGCCACGATGACGCCGATGCAGGCAAAGGCCGGGTTGCGGCCGATGAGACAATAAATCATGGCCGCCAGCATGGCTGTGACCGAGGTCTTGATGTTGCGCCAGCCTACATGCAGCCGGAAGTCGGAGCGCGGAAATTCAGGCATTTGTCGATTCCTCCTCTGAAATGCTGAAACGTGTCGAAACTCTCTTGTATACAATAGCGCGGATGCAGAAGAGCTGCAAGAGGAAAGCGGCAAGTAGAAAAATTAACGAGCAGTGTTGTTTCCGCCTGGGCAGCAAAAGAGCACGGCAGCCCTTCCGTGCGGAAAAAGCTGCCGTGCCTTTATAAAAAGAAGAAAGAAAAATCTCAGAGGATGACGAAAATCAGATGCCCTCGGTGGCGGCGATGCGGCCTGCACGGCGGCCGAAGGTGACAGTGCGGCCGCAGGCTGCGCCGGTGGACAGGTTGGGGTAGGTGCCGGAGAAGTATCCGCCGGAGTCGTTGCCCACAACGTACAGACCCGGGATGGGGTCGTTGTTGGTATCCACAGCGTTCATGTTCTGATCGATCTGGATGCCGTCCATGGTGCACAGGATGTAGCCGGTGTTTTTGGCACCATAGAAGGGAGCGGTGCGGATGGCGCTAATGCGGTGAGCTTCCTTGCCGAAGTCCTCGTCCACGCCCTTGTCGTACAGCTCGTTGTAGCGCTCGACGGTAGCTTCCAGCTGGTCTGCGGGCAGACCCAGCTTCTCAGCCAGTTCGGCGATGGTGTCGCACTTGAACACAAAACCGTTTTCCACCAGACCCGGCAGCATGCCGTTTTCCACAGCCTGATAGGGGATGTTGGGGTCCGCATTGTTCGGGAACGGGAACATGCGGCTGCAGCCATGGGTCTTGAACTTCTGAATGTAGATTGTCCAGTCGGAGTCAAAAATGGTATAATGGCAGTGATCCTTGTTGAACTCGTCGGCGTGCAGGATGCCCTCGTAGGTGCCGGACTCGTTGAAGAAGCGCTCGCCGCGGGAGTTGACCTTCAGGAACGGCTGGCTGCCCATCCAGAAGAAGCCGCTCTCGCCGTTCTCGGTCTGCTCGCGGCCGGGCACAGCGTCGGGCTTCAGGGCAGCGCGGTCGAACATGCGACAGCCTCTATTTTTGTACGAATAGGCGTAAGAATCAAACAGTATCAATGTCCAAAACAAAAGCATGTGC
>OIXL01000365.1_pt1 | contig 24346 bp, 19 predicted proteins | sample 1587761 | NCBI WGS metagenome assembly OIXL01 (sample SAMN03283246) | human gut metagenome | biome: human-associated habitat; material: feces | host: Homo sapiens | place: Peru | collected 2012 | reverse complement strand
GACAACGATCCGCAGATATTCCATGATGGCATCAAGCAACAGTATGTGTTGGACTGGTTGAGAAGGGAAAATTAAAATGTTAAAAAGTAAAATGAATATGAGTAAGACAAATGTTCAGAATCGACTCACTGCCGGGCAGACACGAGAGATGCAGAAATATCTCTTGGGCATCCTGCTGGCGATAGATAAGGTTTGTCGTGAGCACAATTTAAGATATTATCTTGTGGCAGGCACCATGTTGGGAGCTGTTCGCCACAAGGGCTTTATTCCTTGGGATGATGACGCCGATATAGCTTTGCCACGCAAGGACTACAATGTGTTGGTGGAACATGCCCATGAATGGTTGCCGAAAAGATATGAACTGGTGAGTTATAAGCAGAATCCTATGTATCCTTATGCTTTCGCAAGAATACAAGATGCTGACACAACTTATATCCTTCGACGCCATTTCGACTTTGTGGGAGGATTGCCCATTGACGTGTTCCCTCTTGACGGCATGACGCCCAACAGACTGAAGCAGCGTTGGCATTTCTTCAGAAACAGTATGGCAAAAAAAATGCTCTATTTTGCAACCGTAGATCCCTATAAGCATGGACACGGCATCAAGAGCCTCTTGCCTTTGTTGATGCACAGAATCGTGTCGCAGAGTTGGGCGCACCGAAAGATAGCCCAGATTCAGAGTGAGTATGATTATGATAAATATCCATACGTGGTAGACCATGATTTCAAGCCCGACAGAGGCATTCATCCCAAGGAAACCTATGGCACGCCATCGCCCATAGAGTTTGAGGGACATCAGTTGCTGACGGCTCAGAATACGGACGACTATCTGACTCGTTGCTATGGCGACTACATGACGCCACCTGCCAAGGAGGAATATCCTCCACAAAACTTCAGACTTCTCGATCTCAGTAAGCCCTATCGCGAATACATGAAGGAAAACGGATAAAAAGAAAGAACATACTAACTGTATAATCAAGTAAAAAATAGGAAGAATTCTATGGCGAAGAAAGTATATTTAGGAATGATAGGTGATATTATGCATCCTGGATACATCAATATCATTAACAAGGCTGCCGAATATGGCGATGTCATTATAGGTCTGTTTACAGACAAGGCGATAGCCAACCATCGACGCTTGCCTTATCTGACATGGGAACAAAGAAAGAATGTGGTGGAGAATATCAAAAATGTGGCCCAGGTAGTGCCACAGGATGACTGGAGCTATATTCCCAATCTGATGAAGCTGAAGCCCGATTATATCATACATGGTGATGATTGGAAGAGCGGACCTGAGAAATATCTGCGCGAAGAGGTCTTCAACGTGATGAGCAAGATAGGAGGTGAGGTGATAGAGATTCCTTACACCAAGAATATTACCGCTTCGGGCATTCAGCAGGAGATAGATGCTCTGGGGGTTACGCCACAGATGCGACTTTCTTCCTTGCGCCGTTTGATAGCTGCCAAACCTGTAGTGAGAATTCTGGAATCGCATAATGGACTCACGGGTCTGATAGCAGAACATACAAAGGTGGAAGTGAACGGACAGATAAGAGAGTTTGACGGTATGTGGGCTTCATCGCTTACCGATTCTACTTCTAAAGGAAAGCCAGATATCGAGGCTGTCGACTTGACAACTCGTCTGCATGACTTGAATGATACTTTGGAAGTAACAACCAAGCCTGTAATCTTTGATGGTGATACAGGTGGAAAACTGGAACATTTCGGGTTTACTGTACGTACATTGGAGCGTCTTGGCATTTCGTGTGTCATCATTGAGGACAAGGTGGGACTCAAGCAAAACTCTCTCTTCGGAACCGATGCTGTGCAGACACAAGACACGATAGAGGGATTCTGTGCCAAGATTCGTGCCGGAAAGGAAGCGCAGATAACACGCGACTTTATGATTGTATCGCGTTGCGAGTCGCTCATAGCTGGTAAGTCGGTAGATGATGCCCTGGAGCGTTGCCATGCTTACGTGGCTGCAGGAGCTGATGGTGTGATGATTCACTCGAAGGAGAAGACAGGCGAGGACATCAAGGAGTTTTGCCACCGTTTCCGCCAGACTGACAACCATACTCCCATCGTCGTAGTGCCAACGACTTACAATCAGTTTACTGAGGAAGAGTTGGCGGGATGGGGCGTCAATATTGTCATTTATGCCAATCATATGCTTCGCTCGGCTTACCCTGCCATGCTGAAGTGTGCAGAAACGATTCTTCGTACAAGTCGCTCTTTGGAGGCATCAGAAGAATACTGTATGCCTATTAAGCAGATACTTAATCTTATTCCCGGAACAAAAAAACAATAGAGAAATGATAAGTCCAAAGTTTTTTATTGATACATTAGGCTCGTTTGGCATAGACTTCTTTGCGGGAGTTCCCGACAGCCTGTTGAAGAATATCTGTGCTTATATAGCCGACAATATGGACGAGAAGCACAACATTATTGCAGCCAACGAGGGCGCAGCCATAGGTTTGGCGGCTGGTTATCACTTGGCTACAGGAAAGGCTGGAGTTGTCTATATGCAAAATTCGGGCGAGGGAAATATCATCAATCCCTTGGCATCGCTCACCGACAAGGAGGTTTACAATATTCCAGTCTTGCTGTTGATAGGCTGGCGCGGACGTCCTGGCGTGCACGATGAGCCACAGCATGTAAAGCAAGGAAAGGTGACGACAGGACTTCTCAATGTGATGGGGGTCAATTACGATGTGCTTTCTCTCGACGAAGAGAAAGCCAAAAAGCAGATCGAGAATGCGGTGGAGGCGCTGAGAAGAAACGAAGTCTATGCGCTTGTCATAGAGAAAGGTACTTTCGAGGACTACCAGCTTCAGAGCATCGAGCACAACAATCTTACGATGTCTCGGGAAGAAGCCATTCAGACAGTAGCTTCTGCCCTTGATTCAAAGGATGCCATTGTATCGACTACAGGCATGATTTCGCGAGAGTTGTTTGAGGCCCGTACAGCCTGGGGACAAGGTCATGAGCGCGATTTCCTTACAGTAGGTTCCATGGGTCATGCTTCCCAGATAGCCTTGGGAATAGCCTTGGAGAAGGAGAATCGCACTATCTGGTGTTTTGATGGTGATGGAGCCTCTATCATGCACATGGGGTCAATGGCCATTATAGCCAGCAAGGCACCCAAAAACTACGTTCATGTGGTCTTCAACAATGGTGCACATGATTCTGTGGGCGGTCAGCCTACAGTAGGACTCAAGATTGATATTCCTGCCGTTGCAAAGGCTGTAGGTTATCGGGAAGCTTTCTCGGTAGATACAAAGGAAGCACTTGAGGCTGTATTGAAGGAAGTGAAGGCTACAGAAGGGCCTGTCCTTTTAGAGGTAAAGGTGAAGAAAGGCAACCGCAAAGACTTGGGACGTCCCACGACAACCCCAATACAGAACAAGGAAGCCTTGATGAAGTTTCTTGCTGAATAGGCGACTCGCGCCTCTTCTGCTTCACTTGTGTATTCGATGAAAAAAATAGAAAAAGTAATATTAATAAAAATATGAAAACTGCAGTCATTATGGCAGCAGGCTTGGGCTCTCGTTTCGGCGAGAAAACTGAGTTGATGCCTAAGGGATTTGTTCCTGTTGGAGGAATCTCCATGATAGAGCGTTCGATAAGGATATTGAAGTCGTGCGGCATAGAGCGCATCATTATAGGAACAGGTTATCATAAAGAATGGTATGAGAATCTGGCTAAGCGCGAGGAGGGCATTGTGTGTGTGTTCAGTCCGCGTTTTGCTGAAACCAACAGTATGTACACGCTATGGAATTGTCGTGAGGCGATAGGCGAGGACGATTTCCTCTTGTTGGAGTCTGACTTGGTGTTTGAGCAGAAAGCCATTACTTCGCTTTTAGAGTGCAAGGAGCCCGATGTGATGCTTATTTCGCCTGTTACTAAGTTTCAGGATCAGTATTATGTGGAGTCTGACGAGCATGGTGTGCTGACTCGCTGTTCGGTCAACAAGGAAGAGCTCAATGCCAAGGGCGAACTTGTAGGTATCCATAAACTTTCGGCAAAGTTCTTCAGCCTGATGTGCCAGGATTATGGCAAGATAGCAGAAAGTAAGCCAAAGTTGGGTTACGAGTACGAGTTGTTGTCTATGTCGCAGCGTATCTCGCCTGTCTTTGTATTAAATGTTCCTGGCCTCGCCTGGTATGAGATAGATGATTCTGATGATTTGGCTTGTGCCGAAAAACATATTCTAAGTAAACTATAAAAAGGAAAAATGGAAAAGATAAAGAGAAATGTGTTGTTGAACCCTGGTCCTGCAACCACTACTGATACGGTTAAAATGGCTCAGGTAGTGCCAGATATTTGTCCTCGCGAGAAGGAGTTTGCTGGTTTGATGAAAGGCTTGCGCTCCGATTTGCTCAAGGTAGTTCATGCACCAGAAGACCAATATACATCGGTGCTTTTCTGTGGTTCGGGTACCATCAATATTGATGTTTGCATCAACTCGTTGGTGCCTGAAGGCAAGAAGGTACTTGTGGTCAACAATGGTGCCTATAACGCACGTGCCGTAGAGGTGTGTGAGATGTATCATATTCCACATATCAATCTGAAGTTCTCCGTTTATGAACAACCTCAGTTGGATGCAGTAGAAGAGGCGCTGAAGGCCAATCCTGATGTGGCTGTAGTATATTGTTGCCATCATGAGACAGGTACGGGCATACTGAATTCTATACGTGAGATAGGAGCCTTGGCTCATCAGTATGGTGCCATCTTCGTGAGTGACACGACTTCATCGCTTGGCATGATACCGCTGGATGTGGTCAATGACAATGTCGACTTCTGTATGGCTTCCGCCCAAAAGGGTTTGATGGCTATGTCGGGCTTGTCTTTCATCATCGGAAGAACCGACATCATCAAGGCTTCAAAGAATTATCCTACCCGTTCCTACTATTGCAATCTGTATATGCAATATGATTTCTTTGAGAGAACAGGCGAGATGCACTTTACGCCTCCCGTACAGACAGTCTACGCCACTATCCAGGCTTTGAGAGAGTATTTCGAGGAGGGCGAGGAGGCTAAGTTTGCCCGCCATCATAGAGTATATGAGGCTATTCATCAAGGACTCGATGAGTTGGGATTCAAGACGATTATCCCTCGCGAGATGGAGTCGGGACTCGTGGTGAGTGTGCTTTATCCTGAAGATGAAAACTGGAGTTTTGAGAAGGTACACGACTACTGCTATGAGCATGGCTTTACCATTTATCCTGGAAAGATAAGCACCACCAATACTTTCCGACTCTGTGCTTTGGGAGCCATTGACGAGCAAGATATCAAGGATTTCTTTGTAGTAATGAAGAATGCACTTGAGGAGTTTGATATCAAGCTGAAGTGATAGACTTGAAAATGGGAAAGATAAATCCCCCATTCCGTTAGACAATATTTGTCTGATGGAGTGGGGATTTTTATTATATTTATCATGACGAACCTAAAGGCTCGTAACAATTCAGTACCCTATAGCCATAAGTAGTTACTTTAATGCTATACAAATTGTTTTCTGTTAGTTATGAAATCTCCGCTACGTGCTTTGGAATGTCTGTTCAAAGCCTCTGAACGTGCATTCAAAGCCTCTGAACGCACATTCAAAGCCTTTGAACGGACATTCAAAGCCTTTGAACGGACATTCAAAGCCTTTGAACGGAACTTTTATAGGCTGAACCAGAACATTTATATAGTATAAGAGTAAGATTTCTCCAGTATTAAGCGACCATTTCTTAGGATTGTAAGGCTGATAATACAAGTATAGCCTTTGTAACTATCAGTTCTCCATATGGGTGCTGATAGTTACAAAGGCTCTTCCAACTGCCAAAAAACATGAAAGTTGATGGGCTACGGTTTCATTCTTCTTCCCAAAACAATGGGGAAGACTCTTTTTACAATCAATATCAGAGGATAAAAAGCAGCCAGGACTATTACTGAGCTTAATGCCATGAGAGCATCACTGGTAATGGCATCGAAATTTTGCTGAGAAATCCATTTGAGCATAGGATGGAGTAATTCTCTATGGAAAACCAATATCACGATGGTGCCACTGGATATTACCCTGACAAACTTACAGTCGGCCTTGTCCATTAGGAAAGAAATAAAAATAACAGCTATACTTCCTGTAATGGCAGCTATCGCAAACCAGATGAGGCTGTTGCCATAGAGATTCATGTACATTTTGGCCTGTCCGTTCTGTTCGCCTATTAAATAGGTCACGACGAATAGGAATAGCGTAAAGCCAGCCAGCATCCATTTGCCCCCCCAACTTAGGTGGCATAGTTGCCTACAAGTCTTTTGCAAGTATTCTTTTTGAGATATAAATCTTCCCAACAGGAAGAAAGGGAATGCTAACATGCAGTCGGCCACAGCCCAGCGCAGTTCTATGTTGAGATACTGATTGTATATCCAGGCTCCAGCTAAACAAAGGATGCAGAGAAGCAGGTTAGTCTTTTTGCCTGCTATTTGGTAAACGAGTTTGATGATAATCAGAGAATAGACAAACCAGAGGTTGCTGCAACCTGCGGCATCGTTGAGTGTATGGAAACCTCCTAACACAGCAAGCATAGACCACATCCATTGTCCGTCGTCCAAATGCTTGAAAATAGCTCCTGCCACTTTGATAAACGCTAATATATAATAAGGTATAATCAAGTTGTGAAGGGTCTTGTTCCAACAAGTAGAAAAATTCTGTTCCTTTTTACATAAGTATCCAGAGATGATAAAGAAGACCGGAACATTGAAGGCGTAGATGAAGTTGGACATTGTTTCGGGGAAGCAATGTCCGTAAATGATAGTGTACATACCGAGCACCTTTGCCCAGTCTACCCATATTTTTCTTTGCTGAATCATAATGTATGCTTGATAGTTTTTATTTTTTCTTCATCAGGCTGTTGCCACAGAACAGGTTGATGGCTTTCATTTTCAGTTTGAAGAGCCCGCGCATCACAGTGTAGTTCCAGAAGTTGTGAATGTCTGCGCCCGAACGGCATGGCTTCAGTGTTACCATCTTCTTTTCTGCTTTGGGATTGAGGGTGTCGCAGAGTGACGCAATGTATTCAAACATATTGTATTTGTCGAGTACCAGATTCTTGCTTTCTGCCAAGGCATCCTGGGCTTTCTCATAAGTATCGTTTGCGATGGCCTTGTCAATGATGGCTATTGTCTTCTCGAAGTCGTTGATGTCGATTTGTGTCAGACTTTCTTTGGGAAAATAATCCTCTACATTGGTGCACCCATAATAGAAAGGATATGTGTCACAGAGAAAACAATCGGAAAGTTTCTCTGTCCAGTAGTAGTCTTGTGATGAATTCTCTATCACGATATGATACTTGTAGGGAGCAAGTACATCCCATTTGTCATCAAAATCTTGAAAGCCTCGACCGAAGACATCAAGTTTGTCGCCATAATACTCCTTGAGTCGTTCTACAAACTTAATTCGTTTTATATGTCCGTTGGTAAAAGCTTTGTTGCTCGTGATGACAGAAATAAGTTTCTCTTTTTTTTCAGCCTTCTCGTTCTTAAAGGCATTATAGTCTTTAGTATACTTGTAGACACTGTCCTCTATTTCCTTATAGCCTACAAACCAGGGCAGTATGGCTGGACCAAAGTGTATGTTGGGGTGCTTGGTCTTTTCCTGACAAGTGCATACCATACCAAACTGGTTGAGGTATTTCTTGGGATAGACTAATATGGAACGGGGTTCTGTAGTCAGCATGATGGTGTTTTCTGGAGCTACCTTGCAGCTTTTTTCCTGTCGGAGTCCTTTGCCCTGTACTACCCAGAAATCTGGATCTTCTATGTCTTCGTCTATATAGAACTTGTAACGTCCGTCAAGGGAAGTCAACGAGTCATTTCGGGTTTGTCTATGCATGATTTTGGCTAACCCGGGTCTGTATGGAGTGAGTTTGACTTTATACATAGTTGTTATTATCTTTTCAGAGTGGTGAATACTTTTTGGAAGTACAAGCGAAGTAATAATTCCCTTGCCTCAGAAATCCTCTTGGCTTTTGGAAGATATGCCTTGTCTGCCCTAACTTGTTCTTCGTTATAGCTGAACGACAGTCCTCCCGAAAGAATGTCTTTTTCGAGCAGGTTGTTGCCCAACTTGGGATAATCGGTGTTGCGGAATGCAAAAGGAGCTATTGTTGCCAATATATCGTAGTGGCATCCCCACGCTTTGGGGTGAACAGGATAGTCCTTGGTGCGCAGATAAGGTGGCAGATAGATGTAGAGAGGTACAGAGTTCTGCCATCTTTTTCCGATATGATTATAGTTGAGTATGGCGCGCACATTATGGTCGCCAGTCAGGATGAGGATTGTATTCTTTGCTGCCTCCGACTTCTTGAATTCGTCGAGAAACTGGGTAAGACAGGTGTTGAAATATTGAAAGGCCCGAAGGTATTTCTCTACCACGTCCTTGCCCACGTTGTTGAAGCATGGCTTGCTACAGAAGTCTTCTGGCAAAGCAGGTATCTGTGCATGCTTAGGAATGTCCAACGGCGGATGGTTGGTGGTTGTCATGGCCATAATCATTTGTGGCTTGCTGGTCTTCTCTTTGAGCTTTCGCAAAATCACCTTCAGCATATATTCATCGTAGACGCCAATGCTGTTGTATTCGGCTGATGGTATTTCTTTCAGGATTTCAAATTTTCCTGTCAGTTGGTCAAATCTCTGATTCTTAAGAGCCGCTCCGCAGTCTTCCCATGCTAAATCCATTCCTGACAGAAATTCGCAACTGTAACCGCTGTTTTTGAAAGGAATGGCTATGGATGTAGGCATACAGTATTGGCGATAGCCTGACCTGAACACACGTTGGAAAGGTGTGGCTACGGTGATGTTCTCTATGGTGGCTATCGTTCCGTTGCGTACCGACTGGAAGTTGTCGAAGAGGATGTCTTCCTTCAGATGCTTTCCTATTCCGCATTGCAGTACAGGGTCTAAGTGTATCAGGTAGTTACTCCAACTCTCACAGCAAAGGATAAGAACATTTGGCTGCTGTTTCAATGTGTCACCAGCATGGCTGAAAAGTACTTTCTGCAGACTTGCCAGAGTGTCGTTGGAGAGTTTTACCCCTTTGTCAGAAAAAGTATCCATGGCTTCTTGCAGATTCTTGAAAGAATATTCCTTGAGCAGAGTTGCTGTTGGCTTTATGTCGAATACCATAGACTTCTCTTTCAATGCTTTTTTCAGCATATAGGGAGCATTGGGTATGATGTCGTTTATACGTTCGGAAACAGAAACGACAAGGTCTTCTACTTGTAGTGGGAAACGTCCTATTGAGCCGCGCATGCAGACAACTATGGCTGCAATATACAGCATAATAGCAATGGTGGTTTTCTTTGTAGAACAACTCTTGGTTTGGGATGGGCGATGGAAAGCCCATTTGCTGGCTATCCTTGTTACTGTTCCCCAGAAGCATAAGCCAATGAGAATCCAAATTACGGGATAGTCATCCCAGATGGTTTGGATGAGACTCAGTGGCTCTTCGTCGAAAAAGTCGAAGAAAGTAAAGGAGATGTGTGAGTTGAAATTGGCAAAGTACCCCAGATCGATAGCTGACAGCAAGGCAAGCAAGGTGGCTACTATGGTGTAATACCATGAGCAGAAATTCCTACACCATTTTTGATACTTGGGTGTAGAAACAAACAGCAGCATTAGCATGATGACCGTGGGTAATAAAGCGGCATAAGCTGCTATCTGAAAGTCAAAACGCAAGGCATTATACAGCACCTTGTAAAGGTCTGAACTTTGTGCTGTCAATATGTTTCCTGGTACATACAGGAAGACAAACAACAGGCGGAAAAGTATGAGTGTGCCTACTATGATGCACGAAGCCCATAGTAAACCACGTAGAAATGAGTCTGTCTCTTTGATGTTTAGTTTCATACAATCTTGTTTTCAAAATAGGTGGAAGCTTGTTATGCTCTTGCCCGATGGGTAACAGGGTCGAGAACTTTAAGCCATCCCTCACGGGTACGTTTCCAACGGTTATGTGTCCAAAGCCAGAAAGGAGGCTGACGCTGGATAGTCTTTTCCAAAGCACGGAAGTACATCTCGGTGATTTCAAACTCCTTGCATTCCTTTGGTTTGTCAGTAAGGAACTTGAACTCAGCTTGATAATAGCCTCGTTTCAGACGTTGTACATCGAGATAGTAGACTGCATGGTTCATCTTTCTTACAATACGCTCAGTACCAGTCAATACTGGGGTGTCGTGATGCAGAAAGTCGGTAAAGTAGTGGATGTTTCTCCAGTGTGGAACCTGATCGGCTATGTAGCCAATCACGATGGGCTTGCCTTCTTGGCGCATCTTTACTATCTTGCGGATAGATTCTTCCATAGGAATACATTTGGCTCCTAAGCGGTTGCGAAGGTAGAGGAAGAGTTTGTCGAAGGCCTCGTTCTCCAATGGATGGTAGATTTGGCCGCAGGCAATGTCTTCGCCCACCCATAACTGCAGGGAGGTTATCCACTCCCAGTTGCAATAATGACCCAAATAGATTGCGCACGACTGTCCTTTCTGACATGACTCTCTTACCTTTTCGGCTCCAACAAACTGCATGCGCTTCTTGATTTGCTTCTTGCTCATGGTGAAGAGCTTGATGGTTTCTACGATGTAGTCGCAGAACCAGGAGTAGAATTCTTTCTCTATCTTGATGCGCTCTGCCTCGCTTTTCTCTGGGAAGGAGTCGAAGAGATGTTTTCTTACCAGTGGGCGACGATATTTCACCACATAATAAATAAGGTAATATAACCCGTCGCTGAGAATGTAGAGCACTCTCAGCGGCAGCAGAGACATCAAGTACCAAATGCAGAATACACTGCCGTATAATATCTTCTTCATTGTTGTTCTGCGAAAATGTTACTCAATATTGAGCATAATTTTACTTTCTTTTTTGCTTACACCTGCTGCATGTCGTGCAACTTGCGGTAATAGCCATTCTTGGCTATCAGGTCTTCATGAGTGCCTCGCTCTACGATACGTCCTTCATGGAGCACACATATCTCGTCGGCATTCTTGATGGTGCTCAGGCGGTGGGCTACAGCCACTGTGGTGCGTGTCTTCATCAGTTTTTCAAGAGCATCCTGTACCAGTCGCTCGCTCTCTGTGTCGAGGGCCGATGTAGCCTCGTCGAGAATAAGGATAGGTGGATTCTTCAAGATGGCACGGGCGATGCTGACACGCTGGCGCTGTCCGCCAGAGAGACGCCCGCCACGGTCGCCGATGTTGGTGTCGAAGCCTTGCTCTGACTGTGTGATGAAGTTGTAGGCATTGGCTATTTTTGCTGCGTTGGCTATTTCTTCTTCTGTGGCATCAGTCTTGCCAAATCGTATGTTGTCCTTGAAGGAAGCATTGAAGAGGATTGCCTCCTGATTCACGTTGCCTATCAGCTGTCGGAGGTCGTGCACGGCCAGGTCTTTCACGTTGATACCGTCGATAAGCACCTCGCCCTCCTGTACGTCGTAGTATCGAGGAATGAGATCTACCATCGTACTCTTTCCGCTACCGCTCTGTCCTACCAGGGCAACGGTTTTTCCCTTGGGAATCACCAGGTTGATGTTCTTCAGCACATAAACCAACTCGTTGTTGCGGTGGTCGGTATAGGCGAAGGATACATTGCGGAATTCTATCTGGTGTTCGAAGCTTACTATGTGTTTAGGATTTTCCTTGTCCCTGATTTCTATCTCTGCCTGCAGTATCTTGTCGATACGGTCCATGGAGGCAAGACCTTTAGGGATGTTGTAGCTTGCCTTCGAGAACTCCTTCAGCGGGTTGATGATGCTGTAGAGCATGACGAGATAGAAGATGATGGTAGGACCATCGATGCGTCCGTAGTCGAGAACGAGAATACCTCCAAACCACAATACGATGACGATGAGTATAGTGCCCAAGAACTCACTCATAGGATGAGCCATCTGCTGACGTATGTTGACACGCATGATGTGGTCGCGATACAATCCATTCACTTTTGCGAAGGCTACATTCATCTTGTTCTCTGCACAGAAAGCCTTGATGATGCGCAAGCCTCCGAGTGTTTCCTCTACCATGCTCATGGTGTCGCTCCATAGCGACTGTGCCTCCGTACTTTGTGCTTTCAGCTTCCTGCCCACAAAGCCCATAAACCATCCGAATCCTGGTACGAAGAGGATGGTAAAGATGGTGAGTTGCCAGCTGATAACCACGAGGGCAGTGAAGTAGGCTACGATGAGAATAGGATTCTTGAAGAGCATGTCGAGTGACGACATGATGCTGTTTTCCACTTCCTGCACATCGCCGCTCATTCGTGCTATGATGTCGCCCTTGCGCTCCTCGCTGAAGAATCCCAACGAGAGGGAGGTAATCTTGTGGTAGAGCTGGTTTCGGATATCGCGCACGATGCCTGTACGGATAGGTATAATCATGGCAGATGAGAGGAAGTAGGCTCCAGTCTTCAGGAATGTCATGAAGGCCAGGAACAGACCGATGACCAAAAGCGCCGTAGAGGCACTATACTCTACGATAAACTCCTGGATGTAGTAGTACATATTGTTGGTAGCTACTTCCTTGATGCTGCCAAGGTCTCCATTCCAGCTCATGTAGTCGTTGGCACGTATGCCTCCGTCTACCTGAAACAGGATTTGCAGGATTGGTATGAGTGCTGCAAATGAGAAGATGTTCAATATCGCTGACAGGATATTGAAGACGATAGAAAGTGCCAGGTACTTCTTGTAGGGTGGCACAAAGCGTCGTAAGACTTGCAAGAATTCCTTCATAGTCTGCAAATATAGTGCTTTTATTGAAAAACGCAAAGCCTTTTTGCGTTTTTCTTGTTTTTATTCTGTTATTTCCTCACCAAAGAGTGTAGCAGAGGTGGAACCAGTGATGCGTACTTTCACAAATTCGCCTATGTGATGATTGCCTTTGTCCATGATGACGGCCTTGTTCTGTTCGGTGCGTCCCATGAGTTGTTCGCGGCTTCTCTTGCTGAAGCCCTCGATGAGGATAGTAAACTCCTTGCCCTCGTCTTTCTTGTTCTGCTGGGCGCTGATCTCGGTCTGTAGTTTGATGAGTTCATTGAGTCGGGCTATCTTTGTCTCCTCTGATATGTTGTCGGGCAGATGCTTGGCTGCATAGGTGCCGGGACGCTCAGAATACTTGAACATGAAGGCGCTGTCGAAGCCGACTTCCTTGACGAGCGACAAGGTGAGCTGTTGGTCTTCCTCAGTCTCGTCGTGGTAGCCCACAAAGATATCTGTCGTGATGCCGCAACCTGGAATGATGCGCTTGATGGCGGCTATCTTGTCCAGATATTCCTCACGTGTGTACTTGCGGTTCATGAGCTTCAGAATCTTGTTGCTTCCGCTCTGGGCAGGGAAGTGGATATGTTTACAGAGGTTGGGCTCTTCGGCTATGGCTTGCAGGATGTCCTCTGTCATGTCTTCGGGGTTGGAAGTGGTAAATCGTACGCGCATATCGGGCACGGCCTGTGCCACCATGTGCAGCAACTGGGCAAAGGACAGGCTTCCTTCCTCGCGCTTGCCCGATGGAGAGAGACCGTAGCTGTTGACGTTCTGTCCCAACAGGGTTACTTCCTTGAAACCACGGTTGTGCAGGTCGCGTACTTCGCGCAGGATGCTTTCTGCATCACGGCTTCTCTCGCGGCCTCGTGTATAGGGCACGATACAGTAGTGACAGAAGTTGTTGCATCCACGCATGATGCTTACGAATCCGCTGATACGGTTTCCGCCGATTCGCTGAGGCACGATGTCGCGGTAGGTCTCAGTCTTGGACAGTTCTATGTTGATGGCGTTGTTGCCGTTTTCGCATTGTGCTATCATGTCGGGCAGGTTGAGATAGCTGTCTGGTCCACATACCAAGTTGGCATAATGGTTCTCGATGAGGTCGGTCTTTACTCGTTCTGCCATACAGCCCAGCACGCCCAATATTACCTTTCGTCCTTTCTTCTGTTCGGCGTGAAGAGTTTCCAGACGATGGTAAATCTTGTTTTCTGCATTCTCTCTGATACTGCAGGTGTTGAGGAAGATGGCATCAGCCTCTTCTTCCTTCTCACACATGTCGTAGCCTGCCATTTGCATGATGCTGGCTACTACTTCGCTGTCTGCCACATTCATCTGGCAGCCATAAGTTTCGATAAATAGTTTCTTCATTGTTCTAGATGAATTCTATTTGTAAAGTTGTTGTTATGTTGTGTATATAAATATGTGTATGTTATCTCTGACTCAGTTTACTGGTTGAGATGTTGTGCTCGGTCATGTTGCGCGATACAGCCATCAGCCCGAAGTATATTGCTATTCCTGTCACCAGTCCTGCCAAGGCATCTATGAGGTAGTGAGCCTGTATGTATACAGTGGCCAGGCACAGGAAGATGTAGAAGGGCAGGAGAGTGTAGGTGAGCTTGCGGTAGCCCGAGTGCCATGCCAACAGCATGCATACGGTGCTGATGCTGACGTGCGAGCTGGGGAAGGCTGCTGTGGGGCGCTCGCCTGCTGCCTTGGCGTCTTCTACGAGATGATAGAATATGCCGTCGGTATAGCCTGGTGTGGGCAGGCAGTCGGTGCAGTAGTTGAAATAGTCGTGCATGGGCGGAAATACGCCTTTGGCTATGTCGCTCAGTCCTACGGCATGATAGTAGAACGTAGGTCCGGCTACTGGCACGAAGATGAATATCACATAATAGATGATAAACGAGGCGTAGATGACGAATGTGGCACGCTCGAACTCTCTGTATCGGCAGAAGAAGTAGTAGTAAGCCACAATGACCATCATGGGATAGTACATCACGTAGCCCAAGTCCATCAGCTCGCTCACGATGACCCAGGGCATGTTCTTGGCAAATACCAGTGCTGGCTGGAATCCGAATAGCGACTGTTCCCATTGGGCAAACACATGGTCCAGATTGGGGAACATGCGGTTGATCTCGTAAGTGTCTGGATACCACCAGGCGAGGAGCGACAGTTGGGCGAGGATTCTTGCCATCTTGGTGATGCGGCATGGAATCATGCGATATACAGCCCACATGGCTGCTGTGATGAACAGTACTCTGATGCGTCCCCATACCATAGACTCGGGGTTTACCAGTTTGGTGTAAGTGAAGAGCATGGCTATCACGGTGATGGCCATATATCCCAACATGACCCATTCCTGTGCCAGGAGTCCTTTCTTCGGGTTTTTCTCTATCTTGAAATAATCTTTTATCACACTATTCTTGTTTGTTGTTTTTTTTCTGAAGGTCATAGTGAAAGTCTGTCTTTCTGTCCCATCATTACAGCCATCCGTTCTTCTTGTACCATTCTACGGCCAGCTTGACGCCTTGTTTCAGCTTGTAGCGAGGATGGAATCCCAGCTCATCGACAGCAGGCTCGATGTCGCATCTCCAGTTGCGCTGTTTCAGAATGTTGTATTTGTCGTTGTTAAGAGCCGACATCTTGCCAGTCATCCTTCCTATGTATTCGCCAAAGAAGGTTACCAGGCGGAGCACCCATATAGGCGCTTTGATGCGCAGGAGCCATGTGTCGCCCAACTCGTGGTGAAGCAGGTCGCTGAATGTTTCCGACTGATATACTTCTCCGTCGCTGAGGAAGTATTTGCGTCCGTTCTTACCATGGTTGAGGGCAAGGAACACAGCCTGCACCACATCATGAACGTATACGAAAGTGATGTCCTGACGCTTGAAGCCTACTGAGAAATCGATGTGCTGCTTGATGCTTTTTGCCATCAGGAAATAGTCTTTCTCGCGAGGTCCGTAAACACCTGTAGGTCGCAGTATGATGTAGGGAAATCCTATGCCTAAACTGTCGAGGTAGCGTTCGGCCTTGAGCTTGCTCTTTCCGTATGCCGTGTTGGGTTTGGGTGTGTCGTGCTCTGTGATTTCCTGATAAGGCTGCTTCTCGCGTATGGCACCAAAAATGCTGAGTGAGCTTACGAAGACGAATCGCTTGATGGGCATCTTCAGCGCGATGATGGCATCTGCCAGGTTCTTGGTTCCTTCGGTGTTGACGCGGTAAAAGTCGTCAACATGCAGACACTTCGTTGCGCCTGCTGCATGAACCACATAGTCGAACTCGTGTCCGTCTAACTGGCTGATAAGTTCTTCCTTGGAGGAAAGATTGAGGTTGATAAAATGGATGCGCTCGTCCTGCAGGTATTTCCTGGAACTGGAGGGGCGAACTGCCGCCCATGTTTCCATACCTTGCCTGAGGGCCTCTTCTACGATGAAGCTCCCTATGAATCCCGACGCACCCGTCACTAATATCTTCATTAAATATTTATAAAATTGCAATTTTAAGGTGCAAAGATACGCTTATTTGTACACATGGCAAAGGAAAACGGCCTTTTTTTCAAGAAAGAAGGTCATATCATCCTGTTTTCTGGGATGATATGACCTTCTGGGGGCTGAAATGTTGCGATTTAAGCATCGTGCTGACGCACGCCCATTCGGGCTTCTACGACATTCACCACATAGTCACCAAGCTTCTCGCCTTTGTACTCATAGGAGGTGCCGTTCCTATATAAAAATATTGTCTCACAAGGATGCTTGCCACCCATTATCGAACAGCAACTTTCTTCACGCTACCATCGCTATACTTCACGATATTCAATCCCTTGGTTGGAGCAGACAATCGCTGACCATTTGCTGAATAGCGAGCTACCTCCTCAACATCGGTAGAGGTTGTAGTCTTGTCGATGCCTGTTGCTTCGAATTCTACTATGTTCTCAAAGTAGTTGCCAAAGCCAAAGAGCCTGTAAATATCACGAGTTCCCATTGGTACATAAAGTGTGCATTTCTTGGCATCAAATCCTTCGAATGCTTTACTATCTATTTTTGGTACTTTCTCTGCATATACATAAATAGAAGTTAATCCGCTACAGCCATTGAATGCGTGAGAGCCTATTTTGGTAATACCATCAGGAAGGGTTAATCTCGTTAATCCGCTACAGCCTGCGAATGCGCCATCGCTTATCCTGGTAATACCAGCAGGAAGGGTTAAACTCGTTAATCCGCTACAATCCCTGAATGCTTCATTGCCTATCTCGGTAATACCAGCAGGAAGGTTTAAACTCGTTAATCCGCTACAACGCTCGAATGCGGCAAAGCCTATCTTGGTAATACCAGCAGGAAGGTTTAAACTCGTTAATCCGCTACAGCCACGGAATGCGTATTCGCCTATCTCAGTAATACCAGCAGGAAGGTTTAAACTCGTTAATCCGCTACAGCCATCGAATGCGTGATCGTCTATCCAGGTAATACCAGCAGGAAGGTTTAAACTCGTTAATCCGCTACAGCCCCAGAATGCGAAAGCGCCTATTGAGGTAATACCAGCAGGAAGGTTTAAACTCGTTAATCCGCTACAGCCTTGGAATGCGCCATTGCCTATTGAGGTAATACCAGCAGGAAGGTTTAAACTCGTTAATCCGCGACAGCCATGGAATGCGCGAGAGCCTATTGAGGTAATACCAGCAGGAAGGTTTAAACTCGTTAATCCGTAACAGCCACTGAATGCGTTATCGCCTATTACATCATTAGAAGTATAATAACCTTTATAATAGCAATCCCCACCTTTTACAATCTTTGCCTCAGACAAATCTAATACAGAAAGATTTCCGTGAGTATCGTCAATATAATTAATTACAGCCATCTCACGAATCATCCTCAAATCCGTACCATTTATCTCACCAATAATCTTCAAATTGGTAATCTTATACTTTTCACTACTTGCAATTCTATCAGGCAAAGTACCAGCCTTTTCCAACTCAATGGTGATTTGCTTTGTAATCAAGTCGTTATCTGCAGCATAAAGCGACAAACAACCAAGCAACAGAAACATCAAGGTTAAAAAACTACCTCGCTTAATAATTTGTTTCATAACTATTTTTTTTAATAGACATTAAATATCATGGTAAAAACTATTCTTTTTGTTGGATTTCATCCTTCGTTTTCTCGCCATGGCATAACTCGAGCAAGCTCGGTTCTGCTCATTTGGCTTAACGAAAACGTTCGTATTTTATATGTATTGGACTAATATTCCCACCCATAGCCCGCTTCATGTTACTTACATTCAGCTCGGCGTAGGCGTTTCTCTTGTGGTTTTGGAAGAACTCGTCTTCCGTAACGACAGCGGAGCTATCATAGCTCCGTGGCAAAAATACGAAGAAATTTCCAAAATAAAGAAAGAATCGGCAAGAAATTGCGATAAAAGACAGGCTTTTAGAATTTTAATGATTTTCTGGACCTTCCTGAAGCAGTAGAGCCTAAAGAGTAAAGAAGCAAAAGTATCGATAATGATAAAAAATGGCAGAGGGTGTGGCATAAGTTTTATGGCACACCCTCTTAAACTATAAACTGTTAACTATCTACTAATATTATGCCTCATGCTGACGCACGCCCATTCGGGCTTCTACGACGTTTACCACATAGTCGCCGAGTTTCTCGCATTCCTGTACGATATCCATGTACATCGTGCCTATGGCGTAGGTGTAGAGGTGGTTGTTCACGTCGTTGATGTTCTGGCTCTTCAACTGGTTTCGGTAGTTGTTGATTTCGTTCTCGATGTTGAATGAGAGGTTGGCATCATTGTCTCCCTTATGACCCACGAGCGTGATGTTCATCTGTGTGAGGGCCTGGTCGGTAAGCTCCATCATCTGGTGCATGTGCTCATACTGTGATGGTATGAAGTCTTCCTTGCCCTTGATGCGTCGGCTCAGGGTTCTTGCTATGTTGTAGCAGCTGTCGCCGATACTTTCTATTTCTGAAATCTCGCGCAGCATGGCGCGTATCTTGGCCTTGGTCTCGTCACTCAGATGTGAGTCGCTCACCTGGTCCAGATACTTGGCAATCTCTATCTCCATATTGTCTGAGATTCCCTCGTACTTCTCGATGCGGGTGAAGAGTTTCACAAACTTGTCTTCGTTGGTCTCGCCCAAGAGCTCTTTCACCATGCCAAACATTCGCTGTATGCGCTCGGCGAAGGAGTGGATTTCCTTTTGTGCCTCGAGGACTGAGATTTCTGGTGTCTTCATGATACCAGTCTGGATGAAGCGCAGGCGGAAGTCGTCCTCGTCGGCATTCTTCTTAGGACGGATGATCTTGCACACCAATTTCTCTATCTGTGGGACAAACCAAACCAGGATAAAGGTATTGGAGATGTTGAAGGTGGTGTGGAAAGCGGCAAGCACAAAGGACAACTTGGCAGCATTGGCGATGAAGTGTGGGTCGCTCTTTTCCATCACGTCGTCGTAGCCAACCCATCCGCATACGAGATGGATGAAAGGACGGAACACGCACAGAATCCACAGCACACCGAAGATATTGAACACCATGTGCGCCATGGCCGCCCTTCGGGCTTGCGTGTTGGCAGTGAGGGCAGCCACATTCGAGGTTACTGTGGTTCCGATGTTCTCACCCATCACGAGGGCAATACCTTGATAAATAGGCAGTACGCCGGTGGAGCAGAGTATCATCGTGATGGCCATGACGGCTGCCGAACTCTGTACGCACATGGTAAGCACGCTACCTATCAATAAGAAGACGATGGTAGTATTGAAACTGTGAGGATCAAAGCTTGCGAAGAAGTCGAGGACGGGCTGGTTGTGAGCCAAGTCCATGTCGATACCGGTTTGTCGGAGAGTTCCCAAACCAAGGAACATAAAGGAAATACCAAAGATGAAGTCGCCAACGATTTTGCGTTTCTTGCTATAGATAAGGATGATGGCGAAGAAGAAAGCCGGCCATACAAAGTCGGTGATGTTGAACGAGAAGCCTGCACTCATGATCCAGGCGGTGAGGGTGGTTCCGATATTGGCACCCATGATGACCGATATGGCTTGTGCCAAGGTGAGAAGACCAGCGTTGACAAACGATACTGTCATCACCGTGGTGGCAGTAGAAGACTGCACGGCTGCAGTGATGAGTGTTCCTGAGAGGATGCCTGTCAGGCGGTTGGTGGTCATGGTTCCTAATACATGGCGCAGCTGTGGGCCAGCCATCTTCTGTAAACTGTCGCTCATCGACTTCATACCAAACATCAATAAGGCGAGTGCTCCGATAAGCCTAAAAAAAATCCAAATCGACATATTTTAATTTAATTTAAGTTGCTAATAGCATGTTGTTTCCTTTTTTATTTGTACTTTTACCCGAAAGTTGAGAGAACGTTTAACTATGTAACACTAACGTAACGAAAATGAAACAAGTAGTACAAATCCGCTGCAAAAATAATAAAAAAACTCAGAAAGTAGCAAACGGAAGCACACTTTCTGATATTTTTTCTTCATTTAACCTCAAAATGGAGCACGGACCCGTGTCTGCCAAGGTGAATAACAAGGTGGAAGGCATGCATTATCGTGTTTACAACAACAAGGATATTGAGTTCCTCGATATGCGCACTTCCTCCGGCTCGAGAGCCTATACTCGTACACTTTTTTTTGTGCTCTGCAAGGCTGTGCAGGATCTTTATCCCGGGCATGATGTGGTGATCGACATTCCGGTGTCGAATGGTTTTTATGTCGATGTGCGACTGGAACGTGATGTTACGGCCGATGATGTGGACTGCATCCGTAAGCGAATGCAGGAAATCGTGGATGCACGTATGCCTATCCGCCGCTATATGGTGCCTACCGAGGACGCCATAGCCCTCTTCGAGGAGAAAGGCGATGTGGAGAAGGTGAAGCTGCTGCGCACTTCGGGCTCGCTCTATACTACCTATTATAAAATAGGTGAATACGTAGACTTCTATTATGGCACGCTCCTCACCAACACCTCGCAGCTCTATCTCTTCGGGTTGGAGAAGTATTACGACGGCATGCTGTTGCGCATTCCGTCGCTCCAGAACCCTGATGAACTGGGCGAGGTAACCCGTCAGGACAAGATGTTCGAAATCTTCAAGGAGCATCATCACTGGCAGGATATTATCGGCATCCGAACAGTGGGCGACTTCAATGCTGCTGTTGATGCGGGCCATGCCACGGATATTATCAATATCAGCGAGGCGCTTCAGGAGAAGAAGATTGCCCAGATAGCCGAGCAGATAGCAGCACGGCCTGGGGTGAAACTCGTCCTCCTGGCTGGACCTTCGTCGTCGGGTAAGACGACTTCGTGCAAGCGTCTCTCCATACAGTTGGCTGTCAACGGACTGAAACCTCTGCAGATTTCTCTCGATGACTATTTTGTTGATCGCGAGCGAACGCCTAAGGACGAGAATGGAGAATATGATTATGAGAGTATCTATGCCCTCGACCTTCAGAAGATCAACGACCAGTTTAATGCCCTCTTCCGTGGTGAGGAGGTGGAACTGCCTAAGTACGATTTCCAGAGCGGCAAGAGTAAGAAGAGCGGCCAGCGACTCAAGATGAACGACAATAATGTGCTCGTGGTGGAAGGCATTCATGCGCTCAATCCCGAACTGACAGCCCAGATTCCCAACGAGCAGATTTTCCGTGTCTATGCCTCTGCGCTTACCACCATTTTGCTCGACAATCACAACTACATCCCGACAACCGACAACCGTCTGTTGCGCCGCATCATACGCGACTACAAATATCGTGGCGTCTCGGCTCAGGACACGATTCACCGATGGCCGTCGGTACGTGCTGGCGAGAACAAGTGGATTTTCCCTTTCCAGGAGAATGCCGATGCCATGCTCAATACGGCCATGCTCTACGAGTTGGCTGTTCTCAAGATGCAGGCAGAACCGCTGCTGGAGCAGGTGCCCGAAAACTGCGACGAGTATGCTGAGGCTTACCGACTGCTGAAGTTCCTGAAGTATTTTAAGGGCATTCCTTTCAACAATCTGCCTCCTACGTCACTGTTGCGCGAGTTTCTTGGCGGAAGTTCGTTCCACTATTAAAGTGTTTTTGTGCTTGCAAAAGTGAATGCCGGTTTGGGTCGTCTATTATGACCAGCGTCGGTCATAATAGATGACTCGCATCGGTCATAATAGACGACCTTTATCGGTCATAATAGATGACTTATATAGACGTACAACTATGCACCATGCCCACTGCGATGGGCAAGTTTACCCATAACTATGAACAACTTTGCCCATAGTTGTGGGCAAAGTTGCCCAAGCCGTTGGGCAGATACTAATAAAGCCTTTCGTTGACTTCTTTTGCTGGTAAACGATAATTTTCCTAATGGTAAAAACGCAGATACTTGCATTGGCGATCGAAAGTATTTGCGTTTTATAGACACACAATGCGAGCTCTCTGATTTCTACAGCTTTCCTCCGTAGCAGAGATCGCCGGCATCGCCAAAGCCCGGCACAATGTATTTGTGCTCATTCAGTCCCTCGTCGATGGCGGCGCACCAGATAGTGGTCTTGTCATCGGGGAAAGTGTTCTTGATGTGCTCAATACCCTCGGGAGTTGCCAGTACACAAGCTACATGGATGTGCTTGGGCGAGCCTTTCGTGAGAATGGCCTTCAGTCCTAACTCCATGCTTCCACCAGTAGCCAGCATCGGGTCGGCAATGATGAGTGTCTTGTCGTCAATCTCTGGAGTGGCCAAGTACTCGATGTGTATTCCCACCTCGGTATGGTTCTTGTCTGTATATTCGCGGAAGGCGCTGACAAAGGCGTTTCCTGAGTGGTCGAAGATGTTGAGGAAGCCTTCATGGAAAGGCAGTCCTGCACGGAATATGGTTCCGATGACAATATCATCGGTAGGCAGGTTTACCCGGGCTACGCCTAAAGGCGTTGTTACATTCTCGGGCTTATAGTCGAGAGTTTTGGAAATCTCGAAAGCCTCATACTCGCCGATTCTCTTGATGTTGTTGCGGAAGAGGAGTCGGTTCTTTTGATACTCTTTGTCACGCATCTCAGCCAAATAGCGGTTGATGATGGAGTTCTGATCGCTTAGGTTAATTATTTTCATATCGTACAATTTTTATGCAAAGATATTGCAAGCGAGCGCAATGAAAGTTTACTTTCAAATTGCCGAGTGCAGCTTATCTTATGCAAAGATACACGAAAATGCAGATAAAGCAAAGGAAAGTTGTCGTTTTTTTGAAAAATATATTCCTCTTTATGCTTTCTTGGTAAAAAAGTAGTACTTTTGTGCCTAAAAAGATATTGCATCATGAGTAGAAAGAAAAGAAGTTTGAAAGAGCGTCTGATAGGTTTAGTCGTAATTCTCGTTGTGGCGGGCGGGTTCGCATTCAGAAGATCGCTTGATTCGGAGAAAGAGATAGTCAAGCCGGACAATAAGACAGTCCTGGCAGAAAAGTCGGACACGAAGGCTGAGAGCGAGCCCAAAGACGACGGTTCCGCCTGGTATTCGGCAGAAGATGAGGCTTACATGGTGCCTCTCAACGAAGGCCTGAAGGTTCCCGAACAGCGCCTGAACCGTTATGCCTATATTACTTCTTACAATGCCGGGACGCGCAATCCCAACTGGGTGGCGTGGACACTTACAGCCGATCATGTCGACGGTGAGTATTCCCGTGGCGGACATAAGTTTATGGAAGATATGGACGTGCCTGAGCCACGTGCGGCTTATTACGATATTCGCGAGGGAGAGTGTGGCTATCAGCGTGGACATATGTGTCCGGCAGGCGACAACAAGTGGTCGTATAAGGCGCAGAAGGAGGCTTTCCTGATGACGAACATCTGTCCGCAAAATGGCGACTTGAACCAGCGTGACTGGAAATATCTTGAGGAAGCCTGTCGCGACTGGGCCAGTAAGTATGGCAAGATCTATATCGTGTCGGGGCCGGTCTTCCGTTCGAAGAATCCCCAGACGGTAGGCGAACATGAAGTGTCCGTGCCCGATGCATTCTTTAAGGTAGTTCTCACTTTAGGTAAAAAACAGGATGCGCCCAAGTCCATCGGGTTTATTTATAATAATGTGGAAGGACGCCACAAAATGGAATATTATGCCCGTTCGGTAGATGAGGTGGAAAAGATGACGGGACTCAACTTCTTCAGTCATCTTGATGACAAGGTGGAGAACCGGATAGAGGCCGAGTGCGATTTGGGTAGTTGGTAGTTTTTTGTTCTGTGGCAAGTATGGCGTGCTATATATAATAAGGTGTAACTTTTCGCTCAAAAGAGCATCAGGTTAATAATATTTGCAAAGTCTATGTGCCAAATTGCGGCTGAAATCCTTTCATTTAATTTTCTTTAACCTAAAAAGGTTTTAAAATGCAGGAAATATAAAAGCTAAAGTTGGTCGGGAAACATATTTTTCGTAACTTTGCGGCGGTTTTGAAAGAAAATCAGAATAACATCTTAAAAGTTAGAAAGAATTAATTCACAACTTAAATACATTTAATAAAAATGGCAAAGTTTGATAAGTCAGTTTTAGCAAAGTACGGAATCACAGGTACAACTGAGGTTCTCTACAATCCTTC
>OIXL01000364.1_pt1 | contig 24350 bp, 25 predicted proteins | sample 1587761 | NCBI WGS metagenome assembly OIXL01 (sample SAMN03283246) | human gut metagenome | biome: human-associated habitat; material: feces | host: Homo sapiens | place: Peru | collected 2012 | reverse complement strand
TGCTATACCTGCCGAGCAAAAGGCTGAGTTTGATTTGTCTTTCGGTATTGCCGAGCGCATTAGTGAGATTCTGAAAGCCAAGGGACTCACCCAAAAGGATTTCGCTCGCTTACTCAACAAGCGAGACTCAGAAATCTCCAAATGGCTAACAGGCAGACATAACTTCACGACTCAAACCATTGCTCGTATAGAAACGGCTCTAGGCAGTAAACTCATCAGCATAGCCCATTGATTGGGCTATGCAATAATTATTCAGTCGCCCAATACTTACGCAAGTTTCGACCTCTACGGTTCTGGTTAAAGCCCTGCATCACCTTTTCGAAGCATTCCTTTGTTTCCATAATTCTGATATTTTAGAATTCGGATGCAAAGGTAAATACTTAATGTGTTAAAACCTTACGCTGTAATGGTGATATACCATTCATAATAATCACAACGTTTCAAAATCGATAAGGGATAACTAATCACACCATCACTTTTTTTAAAGTGAACTCTGTTGTTTTACAGCCTTTATCAAAGGCTTATTCTCTACATATTCTTGGCAAAATCGAAAAGCTCTTTGGTTTTCATACGTTCTGCCTCCAACATTCTTGCCTGATACCATTTACCAAAAGCAGGAGTTTCTCCATCATCCGTACAGAATATATTCAAGATATTATTCTGAAATAAAAGAGAAGTCTTTCCATCATTCATCTTGTGAAGGGTACGCATGATATTCATTCTACCATTTTCATCCTTGGTGAATATAGTTATAGTGCGCTTTTCATCAGGCGAAAGATTCTCATCGCATTGATGCCTAAAGAAGGATTGAAAATAATGATAATCATTGTCACCTAAAGAATGACCAAAGAACACCACCTCGTCAGCCGTTTTCAAGTCATAAGAAACAGGATGACTAGAATAGTGAGGATTAAAGCTCTTTCTCATGAAATCGTAAAGACCTCCAAGTGTATCTTCTGTATCATTTATACCTAAAATAGCAGAATCATCAGCCAAACATCCATGAACATATTCTACAACCGGGATACTCAGGAGTTCGAGCTTTCTTGAAAGAATAAACAAATCCGTATAATTGAAAGAATAGATTTTACTAAAAGCAGAATCCCTACAAGCTAAGCTAAAAACTTTAGCTGCAATAGATTCACGATTCACATCTTTTCTTTCTACATTTTTCAAATAAGTAATCAAAGCCTCAACAATTTCGTTAAAATCAGCTCGGTCTTGTTTAGCCCGTCCAGGTCTTGTTGTAACATAAGCAGAAGATTCTTTTCTTACGTTCTGAATATATCTTGCAAGTTCACTTTCCAAATCGAACCATCGCTCAAGATTAGCTTTTTTCTCTAAATAGCCAAAAAGCTCACTTTTTATGTCTTCCGGCCAAAAGCGGCTTTTAACAAAATCAGAATATCTAGTATCACGACCCAAACCAAGATCGAATCCATTACCCAATATCAACAATCGATTAGAAACACTATTTGTCTTTTCCATTATTTTATCTCCTATTAAAACTGCCTTTATCTTTTCATTCTGACAACTTCCAATAACGCACCAGGTAAGTCAAATAGAGTTGAGACAATTAGAATCTCACGGATACCAGACAACATCAACAACGAAGAAAAGAAAGACAACAGATTTGCATATTGATTTTAAAAATCTATTTTATCCATATAATTACATTCCTGCTTTTTTTAATATAGCACGAGCTATAGCTATTTTCTCAGAAAAATCAACACGCTCTTTACTTTTCATAACCTCATCAGCATTGTTGATAAAGCGAATAGCTTCATCACCATGAAGAGTCGGAATAACCTTTATATCTATTGCCATAATCTTATCTCCTATTATTTAGTTTATATAACTTGCCGCCAAAATTACGCTTTTTTCCCGAAACCACCAAGAAAATCACAAGAAATCTGCAAGTTATCTGCAAATTACCACGAAATCAACCGTAAACTATAAACTATTAACTGTAAACTATAAATTGCTATCCCCATGCGGTCCCATCCCGCACAACATGGCGAGACCTTTGATTGGTCCGCCAACCTTAGAGCGAAGCGGTTCCGAGCACCGGAGGGCGATTACATCCTTCCCTTTTCGAGAAGGGAAGGCTTGGTTAGGATGTGGAGCTCTCCTTGCAGGAGAGACGGAGAGGTAGAAAACTCCACCTTATTCAGAAAGTAATAAATGAGGCGATTAAATTATCGCCTCTTTAATACTTTCTACGATGTAGCGAACATCATCATCCGTTACCATCGGACCAGCTGGCAAGCAGACACCCACCTTGAAGATGGCCTCACTTACACCATTCACGTAAGCAGGAGCATTCTGATATACTGGCTGCTTATGCATAGGCTTCCACACTGGTCTTGCCTCAATCTTCTTGCTCAACATGAAGACACGCAATGCCTCCACATTCTCATTCGGCTGACAATCAGTAATAGGAGAATCCACCATGTGAATTACACCAGCTGCACCACCAACGGCAGTCTTCACTACCTCCTTATACGCATTCTCCTGACCTTGAATCTTCAACTTCGGATCAAGAGTCACAGTACAGAGCCAGTAGTTTGAATCATAGTCGGCATTAGGCGCCTCATGCAAGGTTACACCCTCAACATCCTTCAAGAGCTCCTTATACAACTCCTGTACATGCTTATGATGAGCGATGTGATCCTCCAACACAGTCATCTGACCGCGACCGATACCCGCACAAACATTACTCATACGATAGTTGTAACCAATGGCAGTATGCTGATAGTAAGGATAAGCATCACGAGCCTGGGTAGCATACCACATCACGTTGTTCTTACTCTCAGCATCCTGGCAAATCAAGGCACCACCACCAGAAGTAGTAATCATCTTGTTACCATTGAATGACAACACGCCAAACTTACCGAATGTACCCAGCACCTGACCTTTCCATCTGGAACCGCAGCCCTCAGCTGCATCCTCCACTACAGGGATACCATACTTTTCTGAAATCGCCATAATCTTATCACAATCATAAGGCATACCATAGAGAGCAACAGGAACTATCGCCTTAGGATACTTACCCGTCTTCTCCTTACGATCGATAATCGCCTTCTCCAGCAACTCCGGATCCATATTCCATGAATCAGGCTCAGAATCGATGAAGACAGGAGTCGCACCGAGATAAGTAATAGGATGAGAAGAAGCACAGAAAGTAAAGCTCTGCACGCAAACCTCATCACCAGGGCCTACACCACTAGCCAGCAAACCCAAATGAACGGCAGCAGTACCAGCACTCAGCGCCACCACCTCACGAGACAACTCAGAGCCATCGCTGTTCTTAGAAACGAAAGCCTTGAGATCATCCTCAAAACCATTCACGTTAGGACCCAGAGGCACCACCCAGTTGGTATCAAAAGCCTCCTTCACGTATTTCTGTTCCTCACCAGTCTCGCTCATGTGAGCCAGACAAAGATAAATAGTCTTTCTTTCTTCCATTTGTATATTGTATTTAAAGTTTATTCATTAACAAATTCCCCCCACTATCCCCAGCCATATCCTTCACCCCCAGGAAGCAGCCCTTCTCCCAGACAACAGCCACTCCACCCTAGGCGGTCCCATCCCGCACAATATGGCGAAGACCTTTGATGGTCCGCCAACCATAAAGCGAAGCGGTTCTGAGCACCGGAGGGCGGTTACATCCTCTCGTCCCTGAGGGAAGAGAGGCTTGGAGAGAAAGGTGGAGCCTTCTTTAATGGTAAAGAAGGACGGGATGATTTTAGAAGCCCTTCTTTAATGGTAAAGAAGTATGGGTAGGTTTTCGAAAAAATCCTTTTTTCTAAAGAGAGCCAGAGAATTTCGGAAACAACCTTCTTTTCCCTTTAAGAATTCCTAGGAATCCCAAATATCCTAGGAATGCCCCAACACTATTATGCATTACATCATCCGTTTCACAAAGCCCTTTGCAAAAGGCGAATTGTGAAACCTCAATAATCCCCGATAAGCAGATTCCCGATAAGAGGATTTTCTTGGTTTTAAAACCAATTCCTCCAAGCAGCAATCCTATCGGCACGAAGAGTGCGACATTCAGCAGCACTTCAATCAAGTCTGCAGGATAATCCACCCGATTCCAAATATCGAGATAGTTCCAAAATGGAATCAACTCAATATGTCGTTCCCCATGACTTGCTCTACAAATCACAGTAGAGCAAAGCACCAGGAAGTAATATTCCGCAAGCAAAGCCCCAAGCACAAATCTCTTCGCCCTACCCCCTTTCATCACTAACAATCCTATCACGATTGCAACAGAAAGCACAAGAAAGGAGATAAGCACATACTCCACAGGAATCCGAGGATTCAGCCATTCGTAAATTTCATCCATGAAGCACTAAACTTTACCCAAGAAAACTTACGTCAATATAATATAGCAAAAAAGGAGTAGTTATTTAATTTCCATCAAATAGTCGTTCTTAGCAAACATTTTACCATATTTAGGCTGCAGAATGGCGGCATCAACCTTATTGCCCTTTACCCATTCTATAATCGCCTTAGGCAAATTCACGCCAGCCTCGTAGCTGAATGGGAAGCCACCACCAAAACGTGGATTCAGCTCCAATACGCAATACTCGCCCTTTTCGTTCTGCATCACATCAACATCAAGATTACCTATATGCTTCAATGCTGAGCCAATCTTCTTGCCAATTTCACGTACTTCTGGTAAATCCAAAGTAATAGCCTTATCAGTCTCGCCAGCTCGCATCGCAAGTTTCTGCTTCACACTGACAGCAACATTGTTACCCTCCAAGTCATTCATGATATCCAGTCCGAACTCCTTGCCGGTCAATTTCTCCTGAATCATGATGTACTCATCACCTACAGAAGCTGTAGCCAAGATAGTCTTCTTGATCTTCTTCATCAACAGATGATAGTAGGTATCCAATTCTTCCATATCAGCGATAGATTCCAATCCAATTGAGCCAGATCCCCAGCGAGGTTTCATAAACAATGGGAAATGTAATTCGCCAGTTTCCAATGCTTTCTTGGCATCTGACAATCTAACAAATGTCTTAGGAGACTTAAGCCCCAAAGATTCCACCCATTGTGCAGTCTTATATTTATCAAATGCAATGTCGATAACAGAAAGGTCGCTTACAATAAGCTTAACACCTATCTCCTCAAAACGAGCCTTGTTTTCTGCTAGTATTGGTAGCTCCAAGTCGTTAAGAGACAACAAAGCATCAATCTTCTGCTCTTTACAAATATCCAAAGTAAGATCAACATACTTAGGGTCATAAACAGCTGGAACTTGGATCTTGACATCCGCAACTTGTAATGCAGGAGCAGATAATTGCATATCAGTAGCAACTATCTTATCGCCTGCTTCCATATTCTCCTTAAAATATTTCAAAAGATATGTGCGTCTTCCCGCACAAGTAAATAGAACATTCATACTTATTTAATATTTATATACAGTTAATATATCATCGATATTTTGTCTTCTTCGAGCCTCAACAAATTCACCATTTTTCTCCATAAGTATTGGCTCTAAGAAATTTATAAATGTAGGTGTCAAACAGATTGTATAAGCACCAACTCCTCTAAACTGAATAAAGTCACCAGCTTCTACAATTGGCATTTTTACATCTTTCAACATAACATCTTTTTCCATACATGTTGACCCAACCACATCACAAATACAAGTATCAGCATTTGGAACAGCTTTAAATACAACATGAGGCAAGTTATTAGCATGCATCGTAGGTTTTACATCAAAAACAGTACCATCAACCATTACAAAATTAACCTTACCTACTTTCTTATTCTGATAAACCTTAGTATAGTAAGAAAACACATTGGATACAACAGAAGAACCTGGCTCTATAACAATATAAGGTTTATGCTCCATAAACCATGAACTCTTTTGAATTTCGTCTATAACACAGTTTGCATAATCTTCATACTTTGGTCTTCCTGTCAAATCCATACCTTCTGGGGCTGCTCCAAAATAACCTCCTCCAATATCAAAATATTTTAAATCATTCAATTGATATTTCTCACATACAGCTAACATGTGCTCGGTTATTATCTTATAGTTTAAAACAGCTCTATCTGAAGTTGAAGTATGTCCATGCAAAGAGATGATCTTGATACCAGCCTTGCAAAGGCGATTGATATTTTTCTCAACTATATTATCAGGAAATCCAAATCGTCCAAAGCGCAAGCCACACTGGATAGTACTATTACCATTCTCATCAGTAAGATTAATATTAATACGCATTCCAACCCTTACGTTCTGCAAAGGGTTTTGCTGTTTATATCTGCACACAAAATCTACTTCATATTCACTATCTAAGTTGATAATTGCACCATGTTCAAGGGCTTTTTTCAAAATATGAGGTCTTTTAATAGGACCGTTAAAGATTACATTAGTAAATCCAATCTTACGGGCCAGTTCATATTCCATTTCACTAACCACCTCTGCGAAGCACCCTTCATCAAGTGCTATTTTACACAAAGCAGGTACATAATTAGTTTTGAAGGAATAACCAGCAATAACCTTTTCATATCGTTTTCTGAAAACATTGAGAAAACAATTTAGATTAAATCGATACTTATCAGAATCCATTATATAAAAAGGAGAACCATATTTTTCATCTAAATTCCTCAACAAGTTATAATTAATTTGTTCCATTGAAATCCTCCATAGTGGCATCATTATCCGAGTTAATATCCTCCCGGAACAACACCTTCTTTATTGTTATAAATATTACCTTTAAATCTGTCAGCAAAGAGAGATGATCCACATACCAGACATCTAGTTTAAATTTTTCAGTCCAGCTGATTTGGTTACGTCCATGACATTGAGCCCATCCAGAGATACCTGGACGTACATCATGTCTTCTCATCTGCTCCTTACTATATAATGGCAAATACTGTACAAGTAATGGTCTAGGACCAATTAATGCCATATCTCCCTTCAACACATTGATTAACTGCGGCAGCTCATCTATCGAAGTAGAACGTACAAATGTACCAACCCTTGTCAATCTATCTGCATCAGGTAACAAGTTGCCACTAGCATCTCTTTCGTCAGTCATTGTCTTGAACTTAATGACCTTGAATATTTTTCCATCCTTACCAGGACGCTCTTGAAAGAAGAAAGCTCCAGCACCCTTATTTGCAAAATGCAACCAGATAGTTACAACTATCAAGATTGGGCTAATGCATATCAATGCTATTAGAGAAATCCAGAAATCAAAGAATCGCTTAAAAAAATGTACGTACATACCTTTTACTTCATTAAATTAATAAATGTTTTCTCTAGTACTTCAGCTACCTGTGCCGATAATTTTGCCTTATCATATACTTCTACTGATAAACGGCGTGCATTTCTTCCCCACTCTTCCAATAATTCCTTTTGATCTTTGTATTCTAACAGTTTGTCTGCCAATTCTGATGTTTTCTCCACATTCACATAGAATCCACAATTCTGCTGTTCCACCATATCCTTTGTCCAACCAGCTGAATTCACAATTATAGGCTTACCTGCCGATAAAGAGTCAAAAAGTTTATTGGGAGAGTTTGTTGCAAGAATAGGAAGATTCTTGAACGACGTAATACTTGCATCACAGCAATTTGTCACCTCTGCAACCACTCCTACAGGATGATTACCAAGGAATTGAACGTTGTTCAAATTATGTTCCTTACAAAATTCTTTCAACTTTGGTTCCATAGCACCCTCGCCCATGAAGATGAAATTAATGCTGTTGTCGCCTCTATTCTTCAATTCAAGAGCTGCATTTACTATATATTCCAAACCATTGGCAACAGCCAACATACCAAAATGAATCACATTAAACTTATTCAAGTCTACGCCAAAACGCTTCACAATCTCCATATCTACCTCATGTGGATGGAAAATGTCTGGCTTCGACATATTTGGTATCATGCTGGTTTTCTCAATAGGTGTTCCAGCCTTAACAACACCCTCCTGCATACCCGGGCTCAAAGCCACTACATGTTCTGAACACTTATAGATACGTTTTTCAAACTTTCTCAAAGCCCAAATCAGCAATGGATTCTTAACAGCTCCAACCTGAATAGGGAACTCAGGCCATAAATCGCGCACTTCAAATACATATCTCCAACCCTTTAATGCACGAAGTGCCAAAGCTACGGCACCGATTGTCAAAGGAGTAGAAGTAGCATAAACCAAATCAACATTCTTCTCTTTCTTTGCTACAGATATAGACTGAAAGATAAACTTCACAAACGACCATACTTTCTGTATTTTCGTCTGCGAGTTATTATATAAGTTATTTACATATATCACATCTATACCATCACGGTTAAAACGGCCAGGAGCGTGTTTCGATTCACTGTTTCCTGTTATTACAGTCACATGATGTCCTCTTCTAACAAGTTCTTTCGAAATCCAATAAGAACGTGTTGCACCTGGCTCCTGAGGAGTTACAAAATACTGATGAATGTAGAGAATATTCATAAAATTTAGCTATTAAAAACCTTTTTTAAAAAAACAAGACATACTTTTTCAAATAGTTTTCTAAATAAACATCAAATAGTTACACGAATAACCCAATAAGATATTCCAGCTTGTTTATTAAGAAAACCAAATAGGTTACATTAACTTTATTCTTTTGTAGTAAACTTAACACCAAGACTACGTAGAAAGCTCTTTAATCTTTTTCGAGTTTTTTGAGACAATACATGTTGTAAGGCATCAATTAAGTCTATCTTTATCTCCATAGTCAAGGGGATTACATCCCTATAAATTTTAATTTCTGGATATTGTTTTTTAACGTAACTCAACGATTTGCGAATCCACTTTCCCTTGATTACACCATGAACAAATGGAATTACAAAGCGATTAACTGAAACAACATCAGGAAATAATTCATTTTTTGCTCTTGCAGTTTCAGTAATTAGCTGATTTTCTATATCCCAAGCACTAAGTTCTCCTGTTCCTAATAATTGCAGAAGGTAATCCTTTCGAAAAATTCCAATTTGAAGATTGATTGCATATGGTGTTTGGCGATTCACTCTACTTAAATATGGTAATTCTTTGACTATAACTTTCGAAGGTAGCGGATTTAAACGACAGAATCGCATATTATAAGCATCCATATAATCAAGAATGGACTCAATTTCATTATTGTCAACATTTCCACTTATAATCAGATCATCACACATAAGCAAAATGTACTTAGTGCGAATCAGCGGCATTGCGTCTATAGTGCGCTCTATCCACGTATCATTTTGCTTATGATTACATATACAGGTTAATCCTTCATAAGAACGGCTATTCGTTGTGAGGATAAATTCATACGGGCAATCTCGCCAATAATTCCGATAACCTTTAAGAAAGACTTCAAATACATCAGAATAAGAATCTGGAGAGCTTACATATATAGATAATCTTTTGCCCATTACTTAACTCTTTCTATATATTCTTTCAAACTCATCAAGTTTTTATCCTTTTCTGAGATAATAAGATTCTCAATGCCACCGATCTTCTCAAATGGCCAATCTATACCCATATCAGGATCATTATACATGATACCGGCATCTCCTTCACCATAAAATACTTCCCCACACTTGTAACTGACTACAGAATCCTCAAGTACAAGGTAACCATGACCAAAGAATTGTGGTACAAAAAGAGTCTTCTGGTTTTCACCTGTTAAATCAAATCCTTGCCACTTTCCAAATGTAGGCGAATCTGGTCGAAGATCGATAATCACATCATATACATGTCCACTAATACAACGTACAAGTTTAGCTTGTTGTTTTACAAGTTGAAAATGCATAGCACGAATCACACCTTTTTTACTGATTGTATAGAACACCTCCTTCAGTTCATGGTTGATACCATTCTGCTTAAAAGTATCTATATTGTAATCCTTGACGAAGCCACCACGCTCGTCGGTTGCATAGAAAGGAGTAATTTCGTATGCTCCTTTCATTTCAAGCTCTTTGAAATCAAATTTCTGTATCATATCTATTAAAGGCTTTTGAGCCACTCTATTGTTTTATTTATACCATTATCAAAATCTGTAGATACATATTCACCGACAGCATCTACAAGATCATCATTACAGAACATATCCATAGAATACTTAATTCCATCATCTGGACGAATTCCAATACCTACCTTATCAGCATATCCAGCTAACTGACCTATACGAAGGAGATATTCCTTCAATTGACGAGGTGAACCAGAACCGATGTAATAGAATGCTTTATTGGTCTCTTTTTCTCCTAGTCGATAGACTGCCTCAATCAAATCATCTACATAAATAAAATCATAAGGTTGGAGCGCAGGACCAAATGTCGCCTCATTACCAGCCATTAATTCACCCAGAGTATAACTTACAAGATTACCAGTCTTATTACCTACTCCATAGATATTAGAGAACTGCATCCATACAAATTGCTGCCCGATGTTCTTACAATAATCTTCCAAGATGAGATGACATGCATGCTTTGCGACACCATACATCATACCTCCTGATGTTTTCTCTAAATTAGGAAGACTAAATGTAGCATTCTCTGCAACAGTACCAGCACAGAGATACTTCTTTACATTTAACTTTTTACAGATATCGGCACAATCTATTGCCATTTGAATATTAGCAAGCTGAACTGAAGGATTTGCCTTGTCTGCTCCATTCACACCTTTCCAGGCAAAATGATAAAATGCATCATACTCTTCAACTGGGAGTTTCTCGACAAGGGAAACATCCACACAGGATTCAATTTTAGTAATGAGTTCACTCTCAGGAAGACGTTCTCCTTGGAACATTATATCTACAGCTACAACCTTAATACCATTTGCAACCAACTTTTTTATGAGCGAACTACCAATAAAGCCATTACCGCCTGTTACAATTACATTCTTCATATTCATTAAACTTTTAAGAATTCCGAAATCTGCTTATCCATACAAGCACGAACATCACCTCCTTCAAGCCAAATCTTGCTCCACTCTACAATCTTTTCCATTGCTTCATCAAGATTCCAACGAGGAGACCAGCCAAAGGTTGCCTTCAATTTAGAACAATCCAACTTCAAGAAGTTTGCTTCATGAGGTCCTCCATCATATTTATTCACCCATTTCATACCTTCTCCCCATTTGCTGACGAAAAGGTCCACAAGAGCTCCTGTCTGGAAGCAATCTACATCATCAGGGCCTACATTATAATAGTCGGCATACTTTTTATCCTCATACTGCTTCATGGCAATCACAAGATAAGCATACAGAGGCTCCAAAACATGCTGATAAGGACGAGTAGAATAAGGATTTCTAACTACGATATCATCATGCTTTGCTGCTGCACGAATACAGTCAGGGATAATACGGTCATTTGCAAAATCACCACCTCCAATTACATTACCGGCTCTAGCAGTTGAAATCGGGATAATAGAAAGCCCATTGTTATCAGTAAAGAACGAACGCTTATATGAATGAGTGACAAGCTCTGAGCATGACTTTGAATTAGAGTAAGGATCATAGCCATCTAACTCTTCATTCTCACGATATCCCCAGTTCCACTCTTTATTGAGATATACTTTGTCTGTAGTTACATTAAGGAACGACTTCACGCAGTTGTTCTGACGTACACACTCCAAAATATTAACCGTACCCATGACATTTGTTTCATACGTATAAGCTGGATCCTTATAGGAATCACGAACTATAGGTTGTGCCGCGAGATGAAGAACAATCTCAGGCTGAGCTTCATCAAAGGCCTTTTTAAGTGCAGCCATATCACGAATATCACCAATAACAGAATGTACATCACCCTCAATATTAGCAATTTTAAAGAGAGACGGTTCTGTTGGTGCTTCTAAAGAATAACCAGTAACAATAGCTCCGGTATTTGCAAGCATCTTGCACATCCAGGAGCCTTTAAAACCCGTATGTCCCGTAAGGAAAACTCGTTTTCCTTTATAGAAATCAAATATATTTTCCATTCTTATTAATTATATTTTTTACTTTGCGTAATCTGGTATTTCAGGAATGCTACGATCCCAACGTTTCCATGGAGCTTTATCTTCTGCAAGAAGTTTCTCAAGAAGAGACTTCTCTCGGATATTGTCCATACACTGCCAGAAACCAGTGTGGACGTATGACATCAATTGACCTTGCTCTGCCAGCTTGACCAAAGCAGTCTTTTCAAAGACACAAGAGTCTCCACCTTCCAACAAATCAAAAACTTCTGGTTCAAGAACCATATAGCCTGCATTGATAGGAGAACCATCTAATGCACTCTTTTCACGGAATGCACGGACAGCCTGATCTTTGGTAATATCAAGAATACCCTTGTCTTGCGCCATTTTGACAGCTGTAAGAGTTGCAAGTTTGCCATGACTCTTATGGAAATCTATAAGTTTATCTATTTCGACATCGCATACACCATCACCATAAGTCATGAGGAACGTTTCATCTCCTACATATTTTTGAATGCGCTTGATTCGTCCACCAGTCATGGTATTATAACCAGTATCTACAACCGTGACCTTCCAAGGTTCCATATTGGTTTGATGCACTGTCATTTCGTTCTTACCATTACGATAATCAAAAGTAACGTCAGAATTATGCAAGAAGTAATTGGCAAACCAATCTTTGATATATTCCTGCTTATATCCTGCACAGATAATAAACTCGGTATGCCCATAATAAGCATACTCCTTCATAATATGCCAAAGGATAGGCATGCCACCAATCTCTATCATTGGCTTTGGTTTAAACTGAGATTCCTCAGAAATGCGGGAGCCGAAGCCACCTGCTAACAAAACTACTTTCATAAGCATTTAATTATAAATACCATTTTTTATAAAATGTAATAAATGACTTTCTAGTAATATCTTTTTGCTTGTTACCTAACGTTGAAGTACTACCATCTTCTTTGTGCCTAATTTTAATATTTGGAACAAAAAAAGTTGCCACTCCATGAAAGCGTGCATTCATTGCTAAATTCTCTTCCTCTGTAAACAGAAATACATTCTCATCATATAGGGGAACTAACTTTTCTATAATCTGCTTGGGCAAAACAACAAATGCTCCATGCGCAGAATAGATTCTGTTACCTACGATATATCTGAAAAAGGACAAGAAGAAGATTCTAAAAATTTTATTTAATGCACAGAAAAACATTATAGACTTCCAATCATTCTTCATAAAACATTTATATTTTATAGAATCAATTAAACTGATATGAAACGGCATATGTGGATTCTGTTGCTTACCAGAAAGAGTATGTATAGACGGAGCATAAATACCTTCTTTAAAACCACAGAAAGCAGATAAATCCATTTTTTCGATACAAATGTCAGCATTTGAAATTACAAGATATTTAAAATCATAATGAGCTAAAGCATAATCTACACCTCTATTATTACCTGCTCCATAACCCTTATTAGGCACAGAAAGAAAATCGGCATTATTAGCCTCTGCTATTTTTTTAAAATCACTTTCAGACTCCTTATCATAAAAGCTATTCACAACTATAACCTTGGAATTCGCTAAATTATAAGAATCAAAGAAATCTTTAAGATCTTTAGTATTTCTATATACTAAAACAATAAATATAAAATCGTATTTCATGATTTTGTTTTTAAAATAATATTCCAAGACAAAAAAGAAAGTAAACCTTGAAAAAAGGATACTAACAAATAAACCCAGGCAAATCCTGCTAATGATTTAGTAAAATAAAAGCCTATAATCAACATGCATAAACAGACAAACATAATCAGAGTATTAAACGGAATCTTTGATGCAGCATCATTAGGATTTCTATATAAATAATATAATGCTTGCGGCAAAACTGAAAGACATATTATTTTAGAACAGCCTGCTGCTGGTAAATATTTATCAGCAAAAAAGAAACAGATCAACCAATCTTGAACAAAAAATAATAATGCAGTAACCGGCAATGAAATAAATATATATATTACAGCAAGTTTACGAACTAAAATCCTTGATTCCTCTATTTTATTTTCTGCTACCTGCTTAGTTACTCGAGGTAATAAGATTAACCCCAAAAATGAAAAAAGGGGAGTTACCATCGTTACTAAAGAGACGCCCACACTATAAAATGAAGCAGTTTCTAAATCGACAACTCTACCTATATAAATTACAGGAAAAGCAGAATATATAAATAAGAAAATATCTCCCCCTAATCTTGGAAATGAATAGATAGAAATTTCTTTTAATTTACTTTTTATAAGAGTAATACTAGGGCTATATTTTTTAAAATATTGAATATTATTTATTAATTCATATAAAACAAAAGCAATAGATGCTGCACCTAAAATTAGAGTCCAAGCCAAGAAAATATTTTCAACAGACTGTAAACTAAAAAGAAATGGTAACAACATAAGACTTTGCAAAAAGAACTGGCTTAAGTTAAAAGCCTTAAATCTTCCTATTCCTCTATAAAAAGAATACAAGCTAGTACTTATAGCTACAACAAAAGAATATAAGAATACAACTATATAGAATGACAAAGAATCAACTCCTAGAATAATATCCCATAAATTATTATATAGAAGCAAATACAAAATGAAACTTAAAGAAACTATAAAGAACATGTAATAAAAGAATGCCCATATATAGCCCACTGTTTGATAACCATTCTTTTGCGATAAGGATATTGCTAAATATCTTGGAATAGATATTCCTAATCCACCTAGCAACATAAAAGATAACACAGAAGAACTGCGTTTTACTATATTGAATAACCCGAAATCATGGACAGATAAAATATTACTTAACACTTTATTGGTTATCAGCAAAACTAACATTACTGAAACTTGCCCCAATAAAGTCCAAATAATATCTTTCCCGAAATCTGATTTGATTTTTTGTTTGACTTGAAATATTACTGACATTTATTTTTCGCAGTTGAAAATTTTACAACAAACATAAAAAGAACTAACATTGCAATGTAGGTCATATATACAAATACGGAAGTAACAAAGCTCCAGAAAATAAAGAAATATACACCTGCTAATATCATAGTATAAAATACATAGTTGTTTTTCAGTCTTACATTTTTATAGATTTTTTGCGATATAAAACCAAAAATAAAATAAAACAATATTGAACCAAAAATACCAAAATCATCTATTACTAATCTAAAAACAGAGTAAACATTAGTTTCACTTCCGTCAATAGCTATTGTTGTCAAATCTTGATACAATCCTTGTTCTCTATGCATAATACCCAAATAATTAGTTATACCAAAAAACATTTTTCCTCCTAAAGTATATTCTGAGTCAAAGAAAGACTGCTTAGAAAACCAAGCATCAAACGCAGGTAAATGACCAAAAGCATAAGAAATAAACTTTTGGGCAACAACATAGAACGTGTCTAAATCAAATGTACCAATACGAAACATCATTGATAATGCCAGAACGGAAATCAAAGCAAAACCGCCCAATATAAACAATAAAAATGTTTTAAAGTTAATTCGAATTTTTCTGTTTATAAGGAAAGAACATAATATATATCCAGTAAACCACAAAAAAGTTGTTGTAATAATTCCCATTTTCACACCTTGTGTTAAACCACCGAATAATTGAGGTAATACCGTTGAAATTGCCAGATATTTATCCTTACTTTTATTAAATGCCAAATAATAAAATCCTCCAAGTAATGGGCAAAGAGAAGAAAAAATATTCAAAATTTGATCTACAAATGAGGTTTTAACATCATCTACATAGCGACTAACGGATAAGCCATTATTCACCTCAAGCAATTGATTAAAATTAAATAGACTTTCTATACTATAGCCATGAGAAATAATTATTCTAATAGGATACAAGAAACCCAAAGCAATGAATAATATCAAAATTTTACTAGCTTTTTTCTGACTAAAATATATCTCAGAAGAAGAAGTAGATAATCTTTCTATACTCTTATCTTGAGCAAAAAATGCTCCTAAAAAAATAAATGCCAGAGTAATCAATATATAAATTATACCTTTATAATTAAAAATCAGGAAACCTGCCCCACCTAAAACCATAACTATAATTTGGAACAACCAAAATATAATCATAACTTTTGCAGGACAAAAATTTTGCAAATAAGAATTAGCAAAATATAAAATGATACCTGCAATTATTGTTATAAGAAAAATCATAAATATAAGTTTACTATTGTTTCAAATTAGCTATACACTTTTCCAAGGAATCCAACCAATAAGGAACCTTTACACCAAAGGTCTCCTTGATGGTTCGCTTATCTAATACAGAATAAGCAGGACGAGTTACAGGAGAAGGATACTCCGAGCTATAACATGGTTGGATATCGCATTCCGTATGACCGGCGATTCTTGCAATCATCTGGGTGAAATCATACCAGGAGCAGACACCCTCATTTGAAAAATGATATACTCCATCATATTCATCCTGGCTCTGGGCAGCCTTTACCTTATCCAATATGGTGATGATGGCATTCGCCAGATCGAGTGCGTATGTAGGAGTACCACATTGATCGAAGACTACCTTTAACTGTGGCTTGGTTGCCGTCAGGTTGAGCATTGTCTTGCAGAAGTTCCTGCCAAATTCAGAATACAACCAAGCAGTACGGATAATAACATAGTCACAGCCTGTAGCCATGATTTTCTGCTCACCGTGAAGTTTCGTAGTTCCATATACGCCAGTAGGTGTTCCCTTCTGGTCTGGATTACATGGCACATTATAGGGTTCCTTACCAAAGACATAATCTATTGAGATTTGGATGAGCAGGCCTTCAACCTCCTTCATCGCCTTAGCCAGATTCTCTGGAGCCTCCGCATTGAGCTTTTCTGCCAATGCAGCTAGTTTCTCATCAGTCTCACAGGCATCCACATTGGTCCATGCAGCACAATTCACGATGGCTTTCACATCATTCTCCTTCACCATCTTGCGGATGGCATCCATATCAGTAATATCAAGGTAAGTAGTTTCCAACCCTTCTACCTGATTGACATCGGTAAAGATATAATGATCTGTTGTTTTTTGGCTAACGATACGCATCTCGTTACCGAGCTGACCATTAGCACCAGTTACTAGTATGTTCATATTTTGCTTAAAGAAAGATAGATGAGTTTGAAAATAGAGCGAAAAGTAGCTCATAAAAATGCCCTTATCTTCTCCCTCACCTATCTTATATTTTAATATTCTAAATTCTTCTTTAATGTTCCTTCAGTTTCATTAAGTATCGAAAGAAGATATTTACCATAGTCGTTCTTCAACATTGGTTGAGCATTCGATTTCAATTGCTCAGCAGAAATCCATCCCTGACGGTATGCGATACCTTCTAGACATGCCACCTTCAAGCCCTGTCGCTTCTCCAAAACTTCGATAAAGGTAGATGCCTCTGAAAGGGAATCATGAGTTCCGGTATCAAGCCAGGCAAATCCTCTTGCCATAGTCTGCACCTTCAGTTCCTTATCCTTCAGGAACTCCTGGTTAACTGTGGTGATTTCCAACTCACCACGAGCGGATGGCTTGATATACTTGGCTACTTCCACCACCTTATTAGGATAGAAGTACAAGCCTACCACGGCATAGTTGCTCTTAGGATCCTCAGGCTTCTCCTCAATGCTGAGGCAATTGCCTTGTTCATCGAACTCAGCAACACCATATCGCTCTGGATCACTGACACGATAGCTAAAAACGGTAGCCTTGTTATTCTGTTCTGCATCTACTACTGCCTGATAAAGCATCTGGTTCAATCCTGCGCCATAGAAGATATTGTCGCCCAATACAAGGCAAGCGGAATCATTACCAATGAACTTCTCTCCGATAATGAAGGCTTGGGCTAAGCCATCTGGTGAAGGCTGCTCAGCATACTCGAACTTGACTCCGAACTGGCTTCCATCGCCTAAAAGGCGCTTGAAACCAGGCAAGTCAAAAGGTGTTGAAATTATGAGTATTTCGCGGATACCTGCCAACATCAGAACCGAAATAGGATAATATATCATCGGTTTATTAAAGATTGGTATCAACTGCTTGCTGATGCCTTTGGTGATGGGGTACAAGCGTGTACCGCTACCACCTGCTAATACTATTCCTTTCATATAATTATTATTTATTGATCAATAACATGTTATCTAAAATCATCCCTCAATGGTCTTTACACCCCCATCGGTTCCCCCTTAGGAATCTTTTAACTCTTGTATTTTTATCTTCATAGTTTCTTTTATTCATTTGATAATTTGAACATGGAATTCCACATCCTTTGATTGCATCTATAAGCGCTTTTGAGAGCAACAAGTCCAACTAAATATTTTCTTGCCCAATATATTCCATTCTTTCTGTTGAGAACTTGTTAAATCACTATCAGTTATGGATGACCATGTAGGCAAATCTAACACGGATTCCAACAAATCAGAACCAAAGCCAGGGATTAGCGATTTCATTCCATGAACAGCATCACAATACATAGAAAATGTAGGTTCTTTTGCTAAAGTTTCTACCTGTTCCCAATCAACATACAACCCTGTAAAATTACTCTTCCAATAGCTTCTTCGTTCCTTATCGTATAGAATGGTATGTTTTAGCCCCTTCTTAAAATCAAAATAAGAAAGATCATAAGGCATAAGTTCTGATATTCTCGGAAATATATCTTGGACTATCTTATATGGAATCAAGTTTTCCACCTCCAAGACATCATTCAGTATATAATAATCAGCATTGAAACGGTTATGTCCTAAGAATTTTATACCTTTTGCAGTTTTCCCGATTTTGTCTGATGGACAATGCTTGTCACTATCTGCTATAGCAAAAACGAAATTACAGTTTAGTATCTCGTCAAACTTCAATGTTTCCCCAAAATCAGAACCACCACCTTTCCATTTTACGAAAGAACTATTCATATTAGATAGACGTTTGCTCCGTTTAAACACTTCTGCTATTCTCTGATAAAGTACTCCATCACGTTGGTTTTCTGTAGCCAAATATGTCTTCATCCCCAAAAGGAAATCGGGTGTTTCTAACGGATTAACAAAAAGTTCTTTGCCAACCCTGGAACAATGCTTGGAAGTTGTTATTACAGCATAAATATCCAATAATGCCATAAAACCTTCAACATCAAATCTTTCTCTTTGCAATTTAAGAAACTCACGCCATGAATTTTCATCCACGGCGGCTTTCAACAGTTTCTCCTCGTCTGCTGTTAACGAATACTTAAGATAAACCTTGTGATAGTTCATACGCGAGGAAGTCATTAACTGCACAAAGACATCTATCGCTCTCTCACGCTTTTTATTTCTATCTGTTTGGAGTATAATATCTAAAATATCTTTTTCTACTTTAATAAACATCTTCTGATAAAAATCCTGTTGGCCAATGTTCTATAAAACCACGTTCATTATATTGAACTTCCTCTATATAGTTATCATAGCCCTCAGCATCTGCATTAAAAAGGACAACATTTACTTTTTCACTATGCAACTCATTCTTTTCTATCTGGAGTCCTATAGAGTTTAATATAGCTTCACTATGAGTCTCAATAATAAACTTGAGATCGTTACCTTCACCTCCCTCTATTACTTTTGCTAACATTGCGCCAAACTTCGCCTGTAATCGTGGGTGTAAATGCAGTTCTGGCTGCTCTATAACAATATATTTTGGCGATTTGCCTCTACCTCTATAGAATGTACGTTTAGAAGGACTCTTCAATGCATTCCAAATCATAGTAACAATAGGAAGTAACTGAGTATATCCAAACCCTGTATCTACAAGGTTTCTCGGTTCTTTTCCTCCTTCTCGAATCTGGAGCTCTACATGTCCTTCATGCTTTAGAACAACTATAGAAAAACCAAATAGCTTGGAAGTCCAATCCATAAACTTTATCATTTGGCGATCAGACAAATTTGCCAAGTACATAGCCAAATTCTTACCATCTGAATCAATTTCGTCAACAGCATAGTTCTGATATCGATAATATCGTTCCGTTGTAACACGCAATGGACGAACATAAGTGATACTTGAACTTACATCATAGAGATAATAATTAATGTCATCAATAATTTCGCTTAAATGCAGAAGAATGTACATATCATTGAGCAAAGTCTCATCACCATCAAAGTTCATACTCTTCAAGTATTTGAAACTAGCTGACTTACTTAACAAATAAAAAGCATCTTCTAATTCCATAAAAGACAACGTCTGTTTCTCATCATCCACATCAAAATTCTTTTTAAAAAAAGAAACTGCAGTTTGTATCTCTCCAGAATAAAGATTGTCATCGCATTCTTCATAAATTCGAGGAAGTAAACGAATAGAATTATTATTCAAGGATGGATGTAATACAGCATCAATCACGCGATCATTAATAACAACTTTGGCTTTTTCATCCTCATTTATCTGTATTTGAACGAGCTGATCAAGATATTGAATTGACAACAGAGAGAGAAAGTCTTCATTAGTTTTCTCGTTTTTCTTTTTACCAGAAATTTCTAACTTAACCGTCAATTCTACTTTTTCCTGTATATCATTATCTGTCAAAACATTTACCTGTTCATTACTACGTCTACCGAAACGTTGATGTCTCATATTTGGCAATGGAAAAGTAAGTTCAATATCTATGTTTCCTTCTCCATTATGAACCGTATTTTGAAAATCTTTAAAGTCCACATCTGTAGAATACCACAGAAATGTACCATTCCTATTAACCCCAAGGCTCTGTTTAAGTAATGGAAAGAACTTTAAAAACGAACTTTTGCCACTACTATTAGCACCAACAAGAAATGTGATAGGTTTCAAATGTATGACACCTGTATCTTTAAATTTTCTATAATTAACTAATTGCAATGTATCCATAACTTTTAACAATAAGATTAAACTAATTTCAAGTATTCGCAATTATAGCAAATTCTATCTATATTATCAGTAAATTCTTTGGTATCCAGAAAATAACTAGGGTAAGCATTTCTGAGTTCCTTCACTTTATTGACAGATACTAAAACCGCCGCATTTTTTCCATCTTGCAATTTTTCTTCCAATAATGAGTATTTTGTAGAAGCCTCTGTCTCTTCATCCTTGGAAAATGAAGTTACTTGTACCGTCTTTTTTTCGAAATTGATATATACTAAGTAATATACCGGGTCACTAAGTTTTTCCTTATTTTCAGTTTCATGAACAGATACATTCAATGCTTTAAGGATATCAGCATATTGATTAGCCCTATTCATATTATAACACCTGACCATCAATTCGCTCAACTCAAATCTTCTTAAATTTCGAGAAACAGGTAACTTTTCCTTAAAGCTAAACAAAGAACTTACAATCATAAAAAATTCAAGCCATCCATTTTCTCCCTGACCTGATTTCAATGATTTTTTCGTGTATAGCCCTGCTGTCTCAACAGCCGTAGCCCAAAGATGTTGTAACCTCGTCCGTATTTGTAGTTCTATGCGCAAACCATTATAATCTTGGTCTTCACTTTGATATATATATGCAAAATGAATACTACGATAACCACTTTCCTTAGGTTCATTTACATAATCATACATCCTACGACATTCAAAGCCATCAATTGCCATACTTCTAAGCAATGACTGCAAACGCAACAGTTCTTCAACTGTATCAACAACGACCCTAAGTCCTCCAATATCTTGCATTCCTCCTAATCCCATATCACGATTCAAATCCAACTTAGATTTAATAGAGGTCAAACGTTTCAGCCTTCTTGATACAAGAAACGTATGAACGTGATTAAAAGACAAGAAATCTTCTATTTTTTGTTGCAAAATGTCCAATGGAACCAAATGAAGACTACGCCAGTCGTTCAATTTTTCAATAGCAGCATTAACTTCTTCTTGATTCTTTGAAAACAATAGTTGTTTTCCTGTTTTATCAATCTCCTTTCTTGAATACTTCATAACTATAAGCTATCATTCGTAAAACTTAGAATCATCAACATCAATCTCTGTATTAGATTCATCAATATCCCATTGCCCATTTTGATGAATTAGCTGCACTTCAAACGACATAGGAAATGACATATCAAAATCAATATCCCCCTTATTGTCCATATGTATTTCCAAGTCACAGGTAGCGTTACCTTTTAATTTCAGTTCGCTCTCATCCATTTGCAACATGGTATATGATATATCACTAATATCCTCTACCGTATCAGAATATGCGATTTCATTATGAGGATGATAGGTGTTCATGTAATCACACAACAGCGAAGGGAAGAAATCAATATTTATTGATGGCAAGGTGTCGGCATAATTGGATATAACCAACCGTAATCTAGCACCATGCTCTTTGGCATATTGCTGTAGTTGCTCTATAGAGTTTTTTGAAAATCGACCTTGCTTAATCTCATAAATAATATGCTCATCACCCTTAGTTGCATATAGATCAAAGCAAATGTCGTCTACTTTTTTCTCCCTCTCTACCTTATATTTTTTTTGCTGAAGTTCATCAGCAAGTTGATCTGCGACTATCTTTTCCCAGTATTTCCGGATATACGCTTCTTTTATTTCCATATATTCTCCAAATTTACATGATAAAAATTTTCCGTCATCTCTCCACATTCTATATAAGTAATAGCAGTTTCCTCACCTCTATAAGGAATATTCGAGGCAAAATCTTGGATTTTCACAATGATGTCCGCATCCAAATTGGTAATATCTATAGTATTGATGGTATTATCGCAATTCACAGCTTGCGAAAGACAAAATTTTATATTTCTATCATCTTTATACATTATTTTTATAAAAGCATCAATAGTATGCTTGATAATATTATCAATATCTCGTTCTAATCGGCCCTTATAGAAATAAGTCATTGAGAAATAACAATTTGTCTTAGGAGGATAATACCCTTTGGTGACTTGCGTCCCATATTTTGAAAGAAACAACGCCTTCAACTCGTTTTGAAATACTTCCTTTTTGTCACTATTCGACTTATTTACAGAATAAAGTTGTCCTTCAAATAGTAATTGAAACATTTCTTTAAATTTAGAATTCTGAAATATGTTTACCTTACTTGTACAAATCTACACTAATATCGAATGGTGAATCGAAATCCTTCAGCATTGCATGCTTCGTATCTTTCTCTGAGAGATTGGCATGTTCTGTTGGGATTTTCCAATCAATACCAAGGCTATCATCGAGAATAGAAATACCTCCATCTGCTTCTGGATGATAGAAGTTATCACACTTGTATTGGAAGACGGCTGTTTCTGAGAGGACAGCGAAGCCATGTGCAAAGCCCTTTGGGATGAAGAACTGAACATGATTGTCTTCTGTCAACTCTACTGCCACATGCTTGCCATAAGTTGGCGAACCTTTGCGGATGTCTACAGCGACATCAAGGACTCTGCCTTTTACGCAGCGTACCAACTTACTCTGGGTAAATGGAGGGCGCTGGAAGTGCAGACCTCGCATCACGCCATAGCTGCTCATAGACTCGTTGTCTTGGCAGAAGTGAACACTGTGTCCCAAGATTGGGGCAACCTTCTCTTCAAACTCTCGCTCGCTGAAGCTCTCGAAGAAGTAGCCACGAGCGTCGCGGAAGAGGCGTGGCTCTACAATGAGTACGCCTTCTATTTCTGTTTTTATTATTTCCATACTATTCTTTAGAAAATCACTAAACACAACATATCCATTATTTGCCTATCAAACCATTCTGAAAATCATACTTCATACCATCTATTCTATCATCCTCATTCAAGGAATGGGCTAGTGATATCGCATCTTCTTCTGAAAGACAATCCACAACATGTTCATATTGTCTTGTTATTTCATTAAAACGAGCAACTTCATACTTACCATTTTCTTTTGGTTGCGCTACATATTTCTGTGCCATAATTCTTTTGCTTTTATATTAATTGGAATTTAAGAGTTTCTATATTAGTCTCTTCTAAAAATATCTCTAGTGTATACCTTGTCCTTTACATCATCCAAACAAGCATCATAGCGGTTGGCAATAATTGCCTGACTCTGCTTCTTGAAGGCTTCGAGATTGTTCTCTACTCGGCTACCGAAGAAGGTGCTGCCCTCTTCCAAAGTTGGCTCATAGATGACTACCTCTGCACCCTTTGCCTTGATACGCTTCATAATGCCCTGAATGGCTGACTGGCGGAAGTTATCGCTGTTTGACTTCATGGTCAGGCGATAGACTCCAATCACACAGTTGTGCTCCTTGCTTGCATCATAGCTATTATCATCAGCATAGCTATAGTAACCAGCCTTCTGAAGAACTGCATCAGCGATATAGTCCTTACGAGTACGGTTGCTTTCTACGATTGCCTCAATCAGGTTCTCTGGAACATCGGCATAGTTTGCCAGGAGCTGCTTGGTATCCTTTGGCAAGCAATAACCACCATAGCCGAAGCTTGGGTTGTTGTAATG
>OIXL01000363.1_pt1 | contig 24394 bp, 17 predicted proteins | sample 1587761 | NCBI WGS metagenome assembly OIXL01 (sample SAMN03283246) | human gut metagenome | biome: human-associated habitat; material: feces | host: Homo sapiens | place: Peru | collected 2012 | reverse complement strand
TGGCGATATCAGAAAGTAGCGATATTGCACATATTCGTTGATTCTTATGAATTCAGAAGTTCCTCTATTTGCTTGGCGATATTCTCAAACTTCTCGGTAGGCTCAAAGCGGGCAACAACCTGACCTTTCTTGTTGATGAGGAACTTGGTGAAGTTCCACTTGATGTCGGCACTCTCCTTGTAGTTGGGGTCGGCCTCGCTCAGCATCTTGTCGAGGACAGGGTAGAGAGGGTGTGACTCGTCCCAGCCAGCGAAACCTTTCACCTCCTTGAGGAACTTGTAAAGAGGAGCGGCGTCATCACCGTTTACCTTTATCTTCTTGAAGCGTGAAAACTCTGTGCCGTAAGTAAGCTTGCAGAATTGATGAATACTCTCGTCGGTACCGGGTGCCTGCTGACCAAACTGGTTGCAAGGGAAATCGAGGATTTCAAAACCTTGTGAGTGATATTTCTCATAGAGATTTTCCAGTTCCTCATACTGTGGGGTGAAGCCACACTTCGTGGCTGTGTTGACGATGAGCAGCACCTCGTTGGCATACTCCTTGAGGGAAACATCCTTTCCCTTTCTGTCCTTGACAGAGAATTCGTAAACGGTTCTCATTTTCTTTATGTATCTTTTTATAGTTTTAATCTCAGTTATCGTATCTTTAACGAGTGCAAAGATACGATTTTTCTTTCATATGTGTCTATAGTTACTGATATTTTTTTATAAAAAAAATCCGGGAATTTCACAATCCCCGGATCACTTTGAATATTCCTTTCGTTGTTGAAGGAAAGGAGTATTCAAGAATTAAACTATCATTTAACTTTTCTAAGAACTGGTGCAAAGGTACTGCTTTCGTACAGAATCAAGGTGTAAATTCTCGTTTTTTTCGTGCACCAGGTATAAAAAAGTGTTATTACTTTGAATTTTCTCTATATTCGCTTGGAATGATACCCATTTCCTTCTTGAATACCTTCGAGAAATACTTAGGATCGCTGAAGCCCAAAGAGTAGGCGATGCTGCTAAGTGTTTCGTCGGTATTGCAGAGCAACTCGGTGGCACGCATGATGCGGATGTGGCGTACGAAGTCGATAGGCTTCATGCCCACAGCATTCTTGATCTTGCCGTAGAGCACGCTGCGGCTCATACCCATGGCTACGGCGATGTCATCGATTTTGAGGTCGGGATTGCTCATGTTCTCATTGATGAACTGTACAATCTTCTCGGTCAGAGCGTCCTCTTCCGTCATGCGCTTATTAGTAGCCGGGCTTCTGTTGTCGCCCTGTCCGGATGCTGTCTGTGGATATTCGTGCGTGATATGGAATTCGGCACCCTCGGCTCGTTGTATCTGTTTTTGCATGTCTTGCTGCAGGGCATGACGCTGATTGATGACAGCCTCGATGCGTCCCTTGAGGTAGGTGGCCGAGAACGGCTTGGTGAGATAACCGTCCACACCTTCCTCGAAGCCTCGCAGGTGGTCTTCCACACTGGCTTTAGCCGACAGTACGATGATAGGAATATGGGCGGTGTTGGTGTCCTGCTTGATGTAGTGTACCATCGTGAAACCGTCCATCACAGGCATGGTGACGTCGGTAAGGATGAAGTCGGGCATCTTGTTTCTTGCCATTACCAAGCCTTCCTTGCCGTTTTCGGCAAGCAGTACATTATAGTCTGTCTTGAGGATGGTGAAGAGGAACTGGCGCAGGTCGGGGTTGTCTTCTACGACGAGGATGGTGATGTCCTTTTCCGCCTGTTCTGTTTTGTCGTCCTCTTCAGTCTCTTCTACTTCCTTGAGATAGCCTTTGGCTGTCTTGTCGCTGATGCTGCCGTTGTTCTCGCTTGACACGAATGCCTGATCGCTTCCTTCGTCAAGATAGAAGTCGCTTCCGTTGTCAAACTTCAGCATCTTGTTGAGCATATTGAGCATCTCTTTGGCATTGCGCTGAACCATCTGCAGCAGGCTGCGGCTCTCGGTAGAGAGATTGTCCTCCTTCTCTAACACCTCGTCTATCGGACCTCCGATGAGCGTGAGTGGAGTGCGAAGCTTGTGTGAAGCCTTGCTAAAGAACCTGTTCTTCATCTCGTTCATCTCGTGGTTGATGCGTTCCTTCTGCTGCTTGTTGTATGTGATGAAACACAAAGCCGTAACACCGGCAATGATGAGGATGATGAGCAGCTTGCCCCAGATGCTTTCCCAGAACGTCGGTTGCACGTCGAGTTCCAGAGAAGCCACGTGTTTGCTCCATTTGCCATGCGTATTGGTGGCGATGACCTTGAGCACATAGTTGCCATGCGAGATTCGGTTGAAGCCGATGCGGTTCTGTCCTCGAAGGTCGATCCATACGCCTTCGGGGGTATTTCCGTCGATGCGGTATTTATAGTACTGCTGGTACTTGCGTGTATAGTCGAGTGCGGCAAAGCTGATGGACAGGTTGCGTTTGTTGGCTGGGATGACTATCTTCTTCTGGTGCAGGATAGGTATGTACTCGTTGCTTCCGTTGTAGTGCAGCTCAGTGAAGATTATGCGGGGCTGATAGTCGGTCTGCTTCAGTCTCGCGGGGTTGAACGTCAGGCTGCCCGTAGCAGTGCCTACTGTGATGTTGTCGGTTACAGGGTCGTGAATGGGTCGTGCCTCCGAGAAGGTCATGTTGAGGTCGAAGTCGTTGGGACCGAAGACGGTCAGCTTCTTTGTCTTGGGGTTGTATTTATCGACACTCGACTCCCTGATGAGCCAGATGTTGCCACTGTTGTCCTCTATCATGCTCTGCACATTTCCCTCGCTGGTATTGATGAAATTGCAGTATCTCACCTTCAGATTGTCCTGCAGCAGGTTTTCGCTTGTTATCATGTCGAGGGTTCCTCCGATGCTTGATACATAGGTGTCGCCGTTGGAACGCATCAGGATGTAGTTGATGTCTGATGCGGTGAGCGATGTTGTGTCGTTCTCCCTGTAGGAAGTGGTATGGAATTGTATGTTTTTGGAAGGGCGCTTTTCCTCCTTGAAGGTGACGAGGCCGCCTGTGGTTCCGATGAGCATTTCGCCACTGGCGGTACAGGTGATTCTACGTACTTTACTGTAATGTTCCTTTGGCCATCTCAGTCCGTTACGAGGAGTAAGGAATGTGATGTTGCCCTGTGGGTCTTCACGCATAAGTGCCAAGCCTCCTCCGTATGTGGCTACCCAGATGTTGCCCTGTCGGTCGCTCACCACATCATAGATGCTGTTGTCCGGGAGGGAATTTCTGTCGGATGCATTGTAGCAGAAATGGCGCATGGTGTTTCGGTCATACAGATACAGTCCGTCGCCGTCTGTGCCTATCCACATTCTGTCCTTCATGTCTTGATAGATGGCATAAATACCTGAGCGTGAGAAGGGTGTCTGCTTCTGGCTGATCTGTCCGTTGGACTGCAGATAACCAATCTTTTTGAAGTGGCTGTCGCTGATCTTGAGGTGTCCCGACTTGAAACCATCCCAGTGGAATCCGTTGTTAGTGTAAGCCATGGCTCTTACTTCCGACTCTCCTTCTTCGAGCTTGGTCATGCTGTAGTTGTGGAACTTGAAGTTCACCTGCGTCAGGTCGTGTATGCCTATCAGCCAGAGTATGCCCTGGTCTGAAACGACATATTTCGAGATGTAAGGTACATAGAAGTTGCCTGCCGAGTTGCTTCTCAGCATATAGGGAACGAGCTTTCCCGTCTTGCGGTCGTAGTAGCTGAAGGTGCCATAGTTGGGAATAGTCCACAGCGTGCCGTGCTCGTCTTCCATGATAAAGAAGCTGTTGCTTGTGGTACGGTCGGCTGGCGTTGGAGTGTCGGCATAGAGCCATCGGGCGGTCATCGTCTGAGGATTGATCACCGTCACGCCCTGTCCTTCGGTAAATGCCCATACCATGTTGTGCCCGTCTACGTAGGCTTTCTTCACTTCTGCTACGGGCTGGTTGGGGTTCTGCACACTGATGACATCGGTCTTGAATGTGCGTGGATTGTACACTACGAGTCCTATATTGGTAGCGATAATCAACTGATAACCAGTATTCTTCAGCTCGTTGATGCGAGTGACGCCTGCTGGCATGGGAATCCAGGAGAGATGGTTCTGCTCGTCGTAGACAGCCACCTTGCCGTCGGTCGTGGCGAGGAAGATGGTGTTGCCCACTTCTCTGAACCACTTGAAGGGCGTAGAGGTATGGAAGTTCTTGCCATAAATGAATGTTCCCTTGTCGGTGAAAATCCATTCACGGCCTCGCCTGTCTTGCTTGATAAACCATACGTTGCCGCTTCGCAGTCCTTTTTCTCCCACCTTGATGAGCTCGGGTTTCATGCTCTCCATGTCCTTTCCTTGACCTACACGGATCAGGAAGTTCTGCTTGTGAGTCGTAATCCAGGTATGTCCATTGGCGAGTGTATATATCTTACTCGACTTCAAATGGATGCCGAAATGCTCGCATAGCATTGTGCCGATTCTGATGAACTGGCATTGCTCAGTATCGAAGATGTATAGCTTGCGGTCGAAGGTGACTACCCATACATTGTTGTCCGGGCTTGGGAAGATGGCGCGTATGCGGTTGGTACTCATGATGTCGATGTCGTCGGGCTCGTCACGGAATGTCTTGAAATGATAGCCGTCGTAATAGGACAGACCATTTAAGGTGCCAAACCACATCATATTGTCGTAGCCTTGTGCCAAATCGGAAATGGAGTTGGCTGCAAGTCCATCGAGGATTGAAAACTTTCTGACATCGCAAAAGGGTTCTGCTGATGAAAAGATTGTTATAAATGATAGTATAATTAAAAAATGTAAGCGTTTCATGCTTTTTTTAATAAAGTTTGGTACAAAGTTAGGCATTAAACTTGATATTTCCAAACATTTTAGGGAAAATCCGCTTTTTAATAGGGATTTTTCCTTAAAATAATCTACTATTCCCTTTGCCCTAAGAAAAGAATAAGGTATCTTTGCACCAGAATTTAACGAAATTATTAACTTATAAACAAAAAGCGATATGAAAAAGATTACTTATTACTTCTCAATGATATTCATGGCAGTCATGATGCTCTCGCTCACTTCATGTGATGAGGATGCAGAAATTGCTTATGCTCTCAATGGAAGTTGGAAAGGATATATGCAGACACAGCTGGATTATCAAGGACGTTATTATCAGTCAAACATGTCTGAGGTAACCTTCAATTCGGGATATGATTCTGGTGATGGCTACTGGATAGACTATTACAGCAATGCGCCCTGGGACTATGTAGCCAACCGCATTTACTGGAAGGTGAGTGGCACAACCATTTATATCACTTTCCGTGACACGCAGGAGAAGGCTGTCATCCGCAACTATCACCTTGACGACAATGGTTACTTCTGTGGCGATATAGATTTCAACAGTACGAACAGATGGATCAGCTTCGAGTTCTACAAGGTAGATACGCCCGATTGGGACAATTATTACTGGTATGATTCCGACGGCTGGAATAATTCTTGGGGAAATTACGGCTACGCCAAGACACGCAGTAATAACAAGGAAGAACAGCAGGAGAGTGCTCAGGAGCAGAACGACAGCACCATGCTGCCGAAGCGATTCTTCCCGGAAAACAAATAAATTCTGATTAAACTACTATTGATATGAAAAAAGTATATTCTTTGCTGACAATGGCTGTGATAGCTGCCATGTCGCTTACAATGACCAGCTGCGATGGTGATGATTATTGGTATGATCCTTATGGTTGGTACGATCATTATGACGACTGGGGATGGAACAACAATGATTGGAACAATGGCTCTCAAGGTGGTTCGCAGAATAGTGACCTTGTTGATATGGCACAGTTGCTTACAGGCGAATGGTATGGACCGGTAACCTATTCTTATCTTTCAGATGATGGGCAGTCACGACAGACTGATGAGTTCTATGCCGATATGAAGTTCTTCCAATATGCTAACACTCGTGATGCTTTGAGTGGAGAGGGCGTGGAGACTGACTATAAGTATAACGATGATGGTTCTGTAGCGGATCAACAGACCTTGGAGTTTAAATGGTATATTGATGACAATTACGATATTTATATCCAGTATAAGAACTCTGGGGCTACGTTTGTCATGGACCATGGCTCTTCACAGGCAGGCTTCCACTTAGGGGCAGAAAAGGGATATGACGTGGATACTTTCTGGGGCTATATGATAGGTACTGGTAAGGTGAAGGGCGATGTGATTTACATCGACTTGGAACGTGTCAACCAGCCAAGCCAAGCTAAGGCCTTCGGTTCTTCTAAGGCAAGCGAGAAGACAGTAAAGAGTTCTTCTTCGTTTGGCATGGGTGCGACTATCAAGCCTCTCAAGGCAGACTCTTCTCGACTGAATAATCGGAGATAACGAAGGATGTTACGATAAATGCAAAGTTGCCATATAAAAATCGCATGTTTCGACAGTTCTGTAATGAACTTTTGAAACATGCAATTTCTTTTTTGTCTTACTGCAGTATTACTTGTGTATAGGAAACCAAGCTAAATGGCTATTATCCTTTGACTTCTTATTTTTCTATACTTCCCCAGTCGCTAAGTATTTTTTTGCTTTCTACATCTTGCTCGATATTGTCGGGCAGATTGCAGAAGAAGTCTATACCAGTCTTTGCTTCCAAATCCTTGATGCTCATGGTGTAATCAGACAGCTTGTCATCTCCATGATATACATTGGTGTGAGGGAACCACATACCGATAGACTTGTAGTAAGCCTGTCCCTTGACCATCTTCTTGACGAGGACTGCCACAAAGAAATACTTGGGGACAATCAGTTTGTTTTGAATACGCATCAAGATATTTTCTTCTTTGTCAATGGTACCACCCTTGCATACGTACATGGTGTCTGTGTCATTGAGTTTGAATCCGTGCAAATAGTTCTCCATCTTGATCCAAAGCCCTTCAAACTTATGGTCGGGATGAGTTCCATTGAAGACTTTATATTGTGGCTGCATATTGGTGAGATAGAACGTCTGATAGTTGGCGTTGGCACTGTACAGACGGTCTTGGGAATTGCAGATGTGTCCGTGGTCGAAGCCTGAACCATAAATATAGTCTTTCTCCCATCTTTGTGCAGAGGTAAGAGCTGGGTCGTTGGGGTATTGGTTGCTTTCACTTTTATAACGATTTGTATTCTTGGCTCTGTTCTTTGTGGTGATGATATAGCATGACCAGCGCTGCGATTTCTTGTCGCAATCCCATTCTACTGAATAGTTTACGTTGTCCGGGTCGTATTGTTTGCTGTTACCGTCACGATAAACACGGATAATGCTGTTTCCGCCTTTCAGTTTAGGAAACTCCAGTCGAGTGACAGCCTTGTCGGTTGTTACCTCGTTCTTGTTGGTGTTGATTTCATTCGAACCATTTCCGTCTCCGTCGTCGCTGCTGCTGCAGGCTGCCATAGAGAGTACAGCGAGGAGAGCGAATAAATAAATCTTGATTTGTTTCATAACATAGTGAATGTTAGATGATAAAATAGATAATAAGATGTTAGGATGAATCTTATAAGAAAGAGTGGGGTGATAAAGAAAAGGTAAAAGGTGCGCACTAACGCATATGCAACTACGTTAGAACGCACCTTCTATCTCGTATTGATAATATATCCTTATATATAAAAAGGTATATTACTTCTTCAACTTGCCGTAACGGTTCATGAAGCGGTCAACGCGACCTGCAGTATCAACGAGCTTGCTCTTACCTGTATAGAATGGGTGAGAGGTGCTTGAGATTTCAATCTTTACTACTGGGTAAGTCTCGCCTTCGAACTCAACAGTGTCGTTGGTCTTGCAAGTTGACTGTGAGAGGAACATGTCGCCATTAGACATATCCTTGAATACTACTGGACGATAGTTCTCTGGATGAATACCTTTTTTCATTTTGTTTTTTACTTTTATTTGGGTTATTAAAATTAGACGTCATGGGGATGTTGCCATCATCTCATGTCCTTTCGGTGCATGCCCATTATAGCCTTTTGACTTAACAGGGTGCAAAGTTACGACTTTTTTTCCTTTCCTCCAAATCTTTCTACCTGTTTTTATACCTTTCGCTCTTTTTTTTATTTTCATAGATGTGTTGCCCAAGTAGTAGCCATTAGTTTGGGCATACGTTGCCCGTCGCGTGGGCAATGGTTGCTCGTCCCTTGTTCACCAGCTCCCCATCGCGTGTTCATCGAGGGACCAAGCGATGGACATTGCAGGAAACAAAAATCCCCATTGCCTGATGAGAGGCAATGGGGATAGTTAAAGTTATTTGTACTTGAGTGGATTACTTGGCATAAACAATTTCGATTGCCTTGATGCGAAGTTGTACACCACCACCTGTTGTACCTGTAAACACATTGGTGTAGGTTGCTGTCTTGCCCGAGAAGGATATAGTTGCAGTTTCGTTACCTACACAGTCTGTGTTCTTGTTGTTGTCATGAGTGCAAGTCAAGATGATTTTAGCAATGTTCTTGGAGCCTGTTATGGTCATTATGTTGTTGGCATAAATGCGAAGTTCTTTTGCTTTTTCGTTGTAAGCAGGCTTTGTCTTGTTGCCATTTGAATCCAATTTGAAAATAGTGCCGTCAGAGAGTGTGAACTCTGTTGGGTTTGCATCTAACTTCAATGTACTAAGATCTTCTACTTTTAAGCTTTCTCCAGCTGTGGCTCCACTATTCGTCAATGTAACAGTAAGTCCATTTACTGAGATACCTTCGGTTGTAGAAGGTGTATCTGGAGTTCCAGGCTCTACAGTAGGAGTACCTTCCTTAACAGTCAATTCCTTTATCTGCCATGTACCTGATTTAGCCTCGCATGCATAGTGTAAAGCGATAACGATGTTCTTCTTTCCTTTATAAGGAGCGAGGTCGAAGGTATATGTAGACCATGTCTTCCAGTCTGTTCCTTCTTTCAAAGTACCTGTGATGTCGGTCCATTTTGTTGTTGTAGGATCGCCAGTGTAGTTCTCTGTAATGAGCACCTGGTTCTTCACACCTTCTGTAGGAACACCATTGAAGGTTGCATAACGCAAGATATAAGAGAATTTCAAGGTTGCGCCCTTTGAAGTAGAGAGGTCAATAGCCTTTGAAACAAGGTAGCTCTCTGAAGGTGTTGTTACCTTACTTGTGTTTTCATAACCTGTAGCCTTAGCATAGCCATAAGAATCAATGATCCATGGAGTACCCTTAATGGTCTTCAAGGTAAATGTACCGAAGCTCTTGCTGAATGTCTCGTTGATGTAACCATCAGCTGGAGTATCAGGAGTGGTTGTTCCTCCTTCGCCATTAAGAGATACAATGTAGTTGCCTGTCTGGAACTCTTTGGTTCCACTGAATACGATAAGGTTACCGCAGATAACAACTTCATCGCCCGCCTTGAGGGCGTCTGCGCCAGAGAACTTAGTGCGGTTAGGACCAGCATAGCCATTGAATACATAGAACTGGTTGGTAGAAGTTCCGTCGTCTGAAATGTAATATTTCATGCTACCATAGCTTGCATCAAACTTTTCGATTGATACCACCTTACCCTTAACGTATTTCAACTCAGATTCGCTTCCACCATCCTCGATGTACTTTACTGCACCTGCCACATTGAATGGGTCTGCAGCAGTACCTGTACCTGCAGGCTGAACTTCTGGAGTTTCATCCTCTGTAGGCATATTGTAAGGAGCAGGAACGTCCTCGCAGCTGCTGAATGTTATGGCTGCCATAGCCAAGAACAAGCATGAATAAATGAACTTTTTCATATTGATTATTCTTTTTATAGTTTTCTACTTGAGTTAGTTTTATTTGATGGAAACGATATAGTTTTCCTTGTCGATTTCCGGTGTAGTGCCTTGGAAGAGTATGAGCTTGCCGCAGATGACAACTTTCTGTCCCTTCTTGATCAAGTCCTTGTTGGCCTCGGTGTACTTCTCGTTGTTGAGATAGTGGTTGCGGTATACTTTGATGGTATTGGCAGGATCGCCAGTTCCGTCAGCATTCATACCCTTGCCGTCTACAGAGATGTAGAATTCAGCATCACCATACTGTAGATTTACCTTTGGCTCAGAGCAGATGACACCTTCTGTATAGACCATAGCTCCGGTAGTCTTTCCGTCGTTTATCAACTTGAGAGCTTCCTTCACGGTGTAAGGGCATTGCTCTGTACCCTTGAGTAACTGCACGTCGTCAATTGTACGGATAAGAATCTGCCATGTGTCGTTGCTTTTTCCTGCATAACGTGTGAAGATACCTGTAACACTCTGTATACCTTCTGGCAGGAGAGCATTAGCAAACTTGGCGTAGGCAGAAGTGCGAATCACCAGGTTGTTGGTGCTGATGCCAGAGAATCCGCGGTTTACGCAGTTGGCGTTGTCTTTGTCTTTAGAATCAGCAAATACCTTCTTGCCTGCATCGGCGAAGGTTACGCCCTCTATTCTCATCAGCTTGCCTGAGCAAGACTTCAGATAGTCGGCATCCTTGATCTTAGTCTGGTCGAACACCTCAACCATTGCCTCAGCCTTGGCCTCGTCGGCCTCGCCGATAATCTTGTAGTGCTTCTCCCATACGTAGCGGTCTACCTTACCGATAGACTGTGAGCCCTTGTTGGTGTTGGTATAGACACCGCCCAACTCAGCCTGCTTGCCGTAGCCACCGATGTAGAGGCCCTTGCAGTCGATAAGCACTTGCTGACCTACAGGCAGTTCGCCATAGAGTCCGCTCTTGCCGATGCAAACCAAGATACCGCCCGTCTTGTCCTGCAGGCAAATCTGGTTGTAGAGGTTGCCTCCGAGGTCGTTACCTGTGACGATACCCAATATCTTGATATCCTCGTCCACCTGCTTGTACAGGCCGCGTTCTATCTGTGTGGCATATTTCTCCTTCAGTTCGGAGATAGTGATGACATTGGTAGCCTCCAGTTTGTTGTTGCCGATGGCAGGGCCGGTATAATCCTTTTCTCCCACGGAATCAGCATAACCGTCGCCCATGCATGAAGCCAAGAGCAGGGCAGCAAATGCCATTGCGATATATTTTAACTTTTTCATATCTTTCTCTTCTTTTAGAATCTGTATGATACCTGGAACATTCCGTTGGTTCCGAATACGTAATACTTCTTAGGGTTCTTAGAGAACTTGTAGACGCGATCCTTAACGTTGTTATCCTTGTCAAGGGTGTAGTCGCTTCGGCTCTGCTCGTAACCACCTGAAACAATCTTGCGGTTGTTGAGGATGTTGGTTATCATGAGGTTGAAGTTCAGACTGCCGTGCTTGAGGCGGATACTCTTGCCGATGCTACCATCTACCATCCAACCGCCGTGTCCCTTGGCCTGATCGATTGAACCAGGAAGAGGTTCATCGTTGAAGAGTACGTCGCGTTTCTTCAGCGAAGACTTGTAGCGATAGCTTGGTGAGTATGACAAATAGATGCGGTCGTACCAGTTGGCGTTGAGGTTGACGAACCATCCGCTCTTGTGGAAGTCGAGTGCGAGGCTACCGATAGTAAGAGGTGTGCCGCTCTCGCGCATATCCTTAATGTAAGCGTAGTCTTTTACGACATCAGCCGACTTAGAGCGCATATAGTACACATCAGTATTGTTGATGTTCTTGGCGTCGCTGATGGTTCCGATGGCCTTGAAGTTAAGGAAAGAAGCCACCTTGAAGTCGAGACCTGCCTCGATACCATAGTATTCTTTCTCCAATCCTGTCATGCTGAGGTAGGTGAAAGAGTTCTCGTCATCGTTGTAGAAGTTCTGCCACTCTGTGACGTGGTCGAGGCGGCTATAGTATGCGTTGACGTTGGCGTGTACCCAGGCATTCTGATACTGATAGCAGAACTCGCTGCTGAATACATGTTCGTCGCCAAGGTTGAGAACGTAGTCGTTGCAGATCTCAGGAGAGATGAATGCAGTGTTGGCCATTGGTGGACGCCACTCGTAGCCTACACCAATCTTGAAGACGTGACCCTTGCCTGCATCGAAGTTGATGCTACCCTTGGCACCGCCCTCGCCGAAGCGTGCTATACGGCTGTTGCCCTCAGAGTTGTTGGCAGCCATACCGTTGCGCATATAGCCATGACGACGCATGTTGGTCTGACCGAGCTTGGCGCTGATCATAGTCTGGAAACGTCCCATCTCAGCAGTGTAGGAAGTCCAGAGCAAGCCCTTCATCACCTCAATCTTATAGTCATAACCGAACTTGTCGCCTTCGTAAACGAGAGAGCCGAGGTTGTTGGGTCCTGCTGTGTTGAGGTCGTACTGCACTCTTGGGTCGCTGGCAGGATAGGTGCCGAGCGCATAAGTGTTGATGTTGTGGAAGAAGGAAGCACCGAGCAGGTCGTCCATGGTCTGATAGTGACGGTTGCTGTTGCTGCCCAATACCAGTCCGCCTACGAGAGTAGAGCGCTTGGTAACCTTAGCCGACAGGGTGGAAGCCATGTTGAACATCAGGTTGTCGCTGTGCTTGGCCTGGATAAAGTAGAGTGCATCATGGCCCTGGTTGGCAGCCTGAGTGTTGGCATAATAGAGGCGATCCCAGTCAATCTGGCGGTTGGCCTTGCTTGCTGTCCAGTAGTTGTAAGAGTTGTACCAGCTCTGGAGTGTAGACGAGTTGTTGCCCAGCGCGTCAGCATTCCAGATGTCGTAGTAGCTGCTTGGCAGGTTCTTCCAGTAGTCTGGCTGCGGATTCTCAGCATTGGCATAGTTGAGCTTGGTGCTCTTGTACATAGAGTACTTGCCAAAGACAGAGGTGGTGAGCTTCATCTTGTCGTTGATGTCCCAGTCCCATGTGGCGATGGCTGATGGCGCAAAGTCGTTCACAACGCGTGAGTTGCGCTTGTGGCCATTGTAGTAGCCCCAGTATGGGTTGTAATAGTAGTCGTTGGCGAGCCAGTAAGTCTCGTCGGTTGCTGCTCCCTGTGTAGAGCGCTCTGTAGGATTGCCCCATGTAGTGAAACTCAGGGAGTGACCGTTGTCCCACTTCTTCTGCACACCGAAGTAGTAAGACAGCGCATTGTAGAAGGTTCCCTCTACATAACCGCGGTTTGCCCAACGATAGGTAAGACCCGCTGAGATGGCCCATCCCTTGTCGTTGAATCCACTGCTATAGGTATAAAGACCACGAAGCGTGTAGTTGCGGTTGGCAACTCCCACAGAAGCATAGTGGCCTGTCTGCATGCTTCCGGCACGGAAGTCATAGTTGTTGCTGCCTCCCATACCTGTCATGGAGTAGTTGTTGCCCTCGAAAGGCAAGGCAAAGTCAACGTTTCTTGAGAATCGGTTCAGACCTCCGATGTTAGAGAAGCGGAACTGACCAGACTCCATGTCGTTCATGGGAGCACCATTGATGTACACATCATTGTACTTCTGATTGAAGGCACGATAACGGAAACGCACTGGCGAGAACAGGTAGCCTGCCTCTGATGCGTAAACATTTGAGTTAGAATTCAGAATGGTGACGTTCTGTGACATATCGTCATCCTCACCCAACTGTGCTTCGGTGAATGTGAATGCATTCTCGTCCAATCCATTTGCTATCTTCTGCTCGGTGGCGTTCTGAGCGAAGAGCAATGGGCTGTAACAGAGAGCAATCATTGCTAATTTTACCTTTTGTTGCATAGTCAATTGTTTAATTAATATAATGTGAGTGCAAAGTAAATAAATAAATTTTAAAAAAGAAAGTTTTTTTGATTAAAATTTCATTAAAAATTCACTTTTTCCACTTTTCTTACTGATAATTACAATTTAATAGCTACTTTTGCAGTAAACAAATTTTAAAATATAAATAATGAAACGACATTTGCTATTCTTGGCGGCTCTTTTGATAGTCAATTTGGCTGCCTCTGCCCAGAAGAAGTTCTCGGTTTACGCCGTAGGTTTTTACAATCAGGAGAATCTCTTCGATACCTGTCACGATGAGGGAAAGAAAGATTACGAGTATTTGCCCAACAAGGGCTGGAACGGCATGAAGTACACCAATAAGTTGCGTAATATGTCGAAGGCTTTGGCGGATATGGGAACAGACGTGCTTCCTAATGTGGGGTGTGCCTTCATCGGACTTTCCGAGGTGGAGAACCATAAGGTGCTTGATGCCTTGGTAGACCAGGCACCTCTTAAGGCCCGCAATATGAAATATGTACATATCGAGGGTCCCGACCGTCGAGGCATCGACTGTGCGCTGCTCTATAATCCTTCGCTCTTCAGTGTGAAGAATGTGAAGCTGTTGCCTTATGTGCAGGAGTTGGCAAAGGACAGCGCCTTCTTCACCCGTGGCTTCCTCACCGTAAGAGGAGAGATGGCTGGTGATGATGTGGCGGTGATCGTATGCCACTGGCCAAGCCGTTTCTCTGGTCCTTTCTATCGTGAGTCGGCTGCACGACAGGTGAAGGTGATCAAGGACAGTCTGCTGAATGTGAACCAAGAGATGAAGATCTTTGTGATGGGCGATATGAACGACGACCCAGTGAACAAGAGCATGCACGTCTATCTGCAGGCTAAGCCCGAAATCAGTCAGGTGGGAGCTGGCGATATGTACAACCCCTGGTACAACGTTCTGGCAAAGGAAGGCAAGGGCACCTTATTCTATAGTGGCAACTGGAACCTCTTCGACCAGATAGTGATTACTCCTAATCTGCTCAACAAGGACGCCAAGAAGAAGGACTACTCTTCGCTGAAATACTGGAAGAGCCACATCTTCCGTCGCGATTACCTCATCCAGCAGGAAGGTCAGTACAAGGGAGCTCCGCTGCGTACCACAGCAGGCGGACGCTGGCTCAATGGCTACAGCGACCACTTGCCTGTAGTGATGTATCTCGTGAAGGAGAAGAAGTAACTTTTTAAAGGTAAAAAGTTAAAAAAGTAAAAAGTTAAAAAAGTAAAAAGGTAAAAAATGATAGAAAATCATCCTTTTGAGCCGTGGCTGCCATCGAATGCCCATCTGCTGATGCTCGGCACTTTCCCGCCTTCGCCCAAGCGCTGGTGCATTCCTTGGTATTATCCTAACTATCAGAACGATATGTGGCGCATCTTCGGGCTTATCTTCTTCGGAGATAAACTTCATTTTGTCGACGCAGAGAACAAACGCTATCGTGAGGCAGAACTGAAGAGCTTTCTGCAGGAGAAAGGTGTGGCTATCTACGACACGGCTCAGAAGGTGATACGTACCAAGAATACGGCTTCAGACAAAGACCTACAGGTGGTGGAACCCTCCGACCTTGATGGTATGCTCAGAGCATTGCCCCAATGCAGGGCTGTGCTTACTGCAGGACAGTTGGCCACCCGCATCTTCTCCGAGCATTACGGCATTACAGCCACTCCGCCTATGGGAGGCTATGTGGAGTTCGGTTTCGATGGACGTATTCTCAGACTCTATCGCATGCCGAGCAGCAGCAGGGCTTATCCCTTAGCCGTGGAAAAGAAGGCTGAATATTATCGCAAAATGTTCGAAGATGTGCTCTAAGTGTTTGCTCTGCAAATGAGTAGCTCTTTTAATTTCTATAACTTCTGAACCTATCTAAAGTTCAATAATAAATTAAAACTATGGATAAAGACAAAATAACCATCATCGGTATAGCCGGAGGAACCGGCTCGGGCAAGACCACAGTAGTGAGAAAAATTGTTGAGGCTTTGCCTCCTCACTTTGTGGCAGTGGTGCCTCTCGACTCGTACTATAATGATACGACAGGCATGACCGACGAAGAGCGTCATGCCATCAACTTCGACCATCCTGATGCTTTCGACTGGAAGTTGTTGCACAAGCAACTCAACGATTTGCGTAACGGAAAGGCTATCGAGCAGCCTACCTACAGTTACCTCAAGTGTAACCGTGAGGCAGAGACGATACATGTAGAGCCCAAGCCTGTCATTATCATAGAGGGTATTATGACGCTGCTCAACAAGAAGTTACGCGATTTGATGGATCTAAAGGTTTTTGTGGATGCCGATCCCGACGAGCGGCTGATCAGAAACATTCAGCGCGATACTATCGATCGCGGACGTACGGTCTCTATGGTGGTAGACCGCTATCTGAAAGTGCTCAAGCCCATGCACGAGCAGTTTATAGAACCTACCAAGCGCTATGCCGACATTATTATTCCTGAGGGAGGCGAGAATGTGAAGGGTATCAATATTCTTTGCCGCTATGTAGAAGGTTTGGTGAAAGATATAGAAGCTTAGTCGTCTGTCTGTATCTTTATACCGTATATTCATACAATAACAGCCCCAAAAACGTTTCCCAGTTAGGTTTTATCATCCGCCTAACTGGGAAAATCTTTTTTCCTAACTATGAAATTTTTTTTTCATAGTTAACTAAGCTGTGGCTGTGAATATTTATGCAAAAGTATTCTTGCTGCTTTTTTCTTGTTTTATAGCAAGAAATAGAACGTGCAGCTAATAATAAACTCCGCTTTAGCGACTGCGAAAGCGGAGTTTACCATATTATTTCCCTTTGCCGTAGAATTGTGCAAAGATACAAAATACAATTTGTGGGAATGTCGAAGAGTGTTGCAGACTGTCGTTAAGTACATGACCTAAAGAAGCGCTTCCTTAGACCCTAAAGAAGCGCTTCGTTACACCTTAAGGAAGCGCTTCGTTAACACCTAATAAAGCGCTTCGTTAAGTCTCATAGAAGCGCATCATCAGAATGGATGCCTGCGCTTCCTTAAAATTGCCTTATTTTATCACCACTTTCTTCTTGCCGATGATGTAGATTCCCTTCGTCAATTTGCTTGCATCATTGCCGAGGTAACGGCCATCGAGAGAGAAAATCTGCTTTGTAGTCATATCAGTTTCATCTACAGAAGGGAGCTGGATGGCGCTGATATTATCAAGATAGTCGAAGGTGATGACTCCATTTTCTTCCTCGATATTATAGATAGGCTTCTCTAAGGTGCTGTTGTTGAGTTTGACACTCAAAAGTTCAGTCCTATTTCCTGTACCAGGGAAAGGGTCGCCTTTGAGGCTGGCCTTGTATTCGTCATTGGTATATTTTTTGCCTTCACCTTTATTGTAGTCAGAGATTACATAACCATCAGCTGGAACAATCATAACTTTTGGCTTGCCTAAAGTATTATTGGGGTTATCAAAGAGGTTGACATCTTCGTTGTTATAGTCAATTCGCCAAACCAACATACCTGTTTTGTAAACAGATGCTACACCTGTCCACCATCCGCCTATCTGGATGTTTTGTAACAAGAGGTACTCATTGTTTTCTCCCTTTATTTTATAAGCTATCCTTTCTTTGCCGTATGATTTGAGAGTAACAGTCTGCTTTTCATCGCTCAGTTCTATAGGTGTAGCCCATCCCATGGCATCCATTTCCCAAGGTGAATAAGGAGTAGGGCAGTAGCCGCCATTATAAGTATATTCTCCTCCATCCATCAAATCCCACATTTCTGGGTTTTGGTTATCTACTTTTGATGCGTCAACAGTAGGGTAAAGGTCGGGCAGACCGAGCGTGTGAGAGAATTCATGGCAGAACAGTCCGATTCCGCTAAGTAAGAAACCGTTCTTTTGGTTCAATTCCCGTCCAAAGTTGAGTTCTGCATGAACTCCATATCTGCAGACCTTTTTGCCGTCATAGGTTCCGAAACTGCCATTACCAGGTCCTGACTTTGGCCAAATGTCATTTGGATTGCCCGACATGCTGGCAGGATAACCTGCATAGATGAGATACACGAGATCTACCATTCCGTCACCGTCTGCATCATATCGTGAAAAGTCAACATCTTTATCGGCTGCTTTACAGGCATCGCTGACAAGGGCATAGGTGTTGTCATTTTCACCTTTTCCATAGTAAAGAGAAGGTTGATTGAGTTTATAAGGACCTACGACATCAAACTGTGGAGTGTATGTGCCCTTACTCATGTCGTAAAAATAGTCAGAAACACTTCCTTTGTTGCGTAAGTTATTCTTATTCTTGTATGAACCTGTATATGCTTCATATCCATCTGGTAAGTTGTCCTCAGCCTTTCCTTTGAGGAAGTGCTCAAATACATTCTTGGCTTTCTCTCCACTTTGGAAGGGTGTGTCAGAAAACTCAACCAGAATAACCAATGCCTTTGGACTGCCACTGTGTGGGAAATACTTCACTCCGCTGTTTCCGGTACCCATTGCTTTTGCTGGTGATGCCTTTTTAATGGCATAACTTCTAAAGCGTGAAAGGTCTTGCTTTTTGATGGCTTTGATTTCTGCTGGTAGACGTTTGTTGGCATTGTGGGCAATATAGTTTGTTGCTTTCAATGTGCCGTATGAGGTAGTTTCTGCAATATAGTAGTTGTTTCCTTCTTGTACAAGAAGAACTCCATCCTCTGTGGTGAGCCAATTGAAATGTTCGTCACCATATATTCTGACGTTTAATTCTGTTCCGTCGCTCTGTGTGACAGTGACAATGCCTGGGTATGCTTTTGCCGCAAATCCGCTAACGATGCCCATCAGAGCAAATGTGATGCTAAGTAAAATCTTCTTCATTTGTCTATAGAATTATTTAGTTATTATTCAAGTTTTGGTAGGTGATAGACAGTTACACCTATTTTATAATAATATTGTCCTTTCTTCTGTGTCTGTCTGCCAAACTCGATGGCATGGTGTGGACAATGATGATAGCAAGAGAAACAGGTGAGGCAGTCGTCGTGGTGGAGCCATACCGGCTTCTTGCCTTTGCCTCCTGAGATGTCGCCCACAGGGCAGACGTTGGCACAGATGCCGCATTTCACGCATCGCTCTTCCACGACGTGGAAACGCTTGTCGGTGATGAGCACATGCTCGAAGAATCCTCCTACTATGTGGGTGAAGAACCAGGGAAGCGGACCTTCCGTCAGATGGCTGATGCCAGTCTTTCGCTCTCTCAGGTCTTCGCAGATGGCTTTCAGCTGTTGTGCTGCCTTCTCCTTTTTGCGCTTCTCTTTCTCGGGTGGGTCTACGTCCATGAAGGGTAAGCCCACATACGACTCTGGCATGATGAGCGAATAAGCTGAGTCGGGCTGGCTGATGCCCATCGCCTGCAACTGATGGTTGGCCTGCAGGCATTTGTTGAGTGTGTCGATGGTCTTTCCGATGCTGTCGCCTGCCGTGCATACTGCATAGCAGAAAGGTTTGCTGTCAGGAGAACCCTCTTCGCCACAGGTCTTCAGTCTCAGTCGGCTGATGAACGAACGCACCAGTTTTGGCACTCTCCAACCATGAACGGGGAAAACGAAACCAAGCCGTTCACCTTCTTTCAAGGCAAACGGCTCGATGGCTTTATCGGCTGAAAGATAGTCGGAATAGTCGGCTATGTTGATCAGTCGTTCTTGCGTGGCAGCCCCAATCTGAATGGCGGCCCAGCGTGTATTTCCTGTTCCTGAGAAATAGAATATCATTACTACTTCTTGGCTTCGGTCATGACACCTTCTATATACAGACGAGTCATCTCTACAGTGCCGTTGGTACGTACGGTGATGCTCTTCTTGAAGTGACCGGGCCATGTGCCGTCGCTTTTGTAAGTTACCTCAATCTGACCCTTCTGACCAGGAGCTATAGGAGCCTTGGTGTACTTGGGCACGGTGCAGCCGCAGCTTGCCAATGCCTGATTGATGATAAGAGGCTTGTCGCCTACATTGGTAAATGTGAATGTAGTCTTGTGGATCTTCTCTGTCTCAGGGAATGAGCCAAAGTTGTGAGTCTGCTTGTCAAACTTGATTTGAGCCTGTGCGTTGGCGCTCAGAGCGCAGCAAACTGTCATACATATAAAGAGTACAAACTTTTTCATTTTCTTTCTTATTTAAAAATGTAACGTTTTCTGTTCTTTTAAGTTTTGGATGCAAAATTACACATAAAGTTTAGTATGTCTCTACTTTTTTACATCTTTTAGCATCTCTTGTGGCGTATTTACCTCAGTTTAATAGCTTTTCGCCTTATTTTGGCAGATATTTCTTCAGGAATTGTCCTGTGATGCTGCCTGGGCAGGCTGCCACTTGCTGAGGTGTACCGCAGGCTACCAGGTTGCCACCCTTGTCTCCTCCGTCGGGGCCTAAGTCTATGATATAGTCGGCACACTTGATGACATCGAGGTTGTGCTCGATAACCACCAGTGAGTGTCCGCGCTCTATCAGGGCGTTGAAGGCATGGAGCAGACGTCGGATGTCGTGGAAGTGAAGACCGGTGGTAGGCTCGTCGAAGATGAAGAGTGTGGGTTCCTGTTCCTCCTTGCCGATGAAGTAGGCGAGTTTGACACGCTGGTTCTCACCTCCCGACAGGGTGCTTGAGCTCTGACCGAGCTTGATATAGCCCAGGCCCACTTCCTGCAGAGGCAGAAGTTTTCGTACGATGATGCGGCACTGGTCGAAGTCGTTGTCGCTATGTGCGTTTTTCTCATCGCTAAAGAACTCGATGGCTTCGTTCACTGTCATGTTGAGCACATCGTTGATGTCCTTTCCTCCATATCTCACGTCCAGTATGTCGTGCTTGAAGCGCTTGCCGTGGCATGCTTCGCAGGTCAGGGTGAGGTCTGCCATAAACTGCATCTCGATGGTGACATATCCGGCACCCTTGCATTCCTCGCATCGTCCGCCTTCGGTATTAAAGGAGAAATACTGTGCTGTAAAGCCCATCTGTTTAGCCAAAGGTTGGGCGGCAAAGAGCGTGCGGATGGCATCGTAGGCTTTCAGATAAGTGGCAGGATTGCTGCGTGTACTCTTGCCTATAGGGTTCTGGTCGACAAACTCGATGTGTCGGATGCTCTTCCAGTCGCCTTCCAATGAGGCAAACTCGCCAGGAGCATCAGCCACGAGGTCGAGTCGGCGGCGAAGGGCAGGGTAGAGTATGCCCTTGATGAGCGACGACTTGCCCGAGCCCGACACACCTGTCACTACTGTAAAGACATTGAGAGGTATCTCCACATCAATGCCTCGCAGGTTGTTCATGCGAGCCCCTCGGATGGTGATGCTCATGTTCCATGCCCTTTGTGAGGCAGGACATTCTATCTCCTCATCGTGGGTGAGGTAGCGTATGGTGTAGCTCTTGGGGTAGCGGTCCAACAGTTTCTGTTGGGCGGCCTTGTCGGTAGTATCGTACTCGGAGGCAGGTCCAGCATAGACCACCTCGCCACCTAAGCGTCCTGCATCGGGACCTATATCTATGAGATAGTCGGCAGCCCGCATGATTTCCTCATCGTGTTCCACGACAACCACGGTGTTGCCCAACTGTTGCAGTTCGCGAAGTACCTTGATGAGGCGGTCGGTGTCACGGCTGTGCAGTCCGATACTTGGCTCGTCGAGGATGTACACACTGCCCACAAGCGAAGAACCCAGGCTCGTGGTCAGGTTGATGCGTTGGCTCTCACCACCCGACAGACTGTTGCTGAGTCGGCCTAAGGTGAGGTAACCCAATCCTACATCGAGCAGGAACTGCAGGCGGTTGTTGATTTCGGTAAGCAGTCGTTTGCCGATGCTCTGCTCGTGTTCTGTAAGCTCCAACTTGTCGAACCAAGCCTTCAGATTGGTAATCGACATTTCCACCAGTTCGGTAATGCTTCTTCCGCCTATCTTCACATAGGTGGCTTCCTTCTTGAGTCGTGTGCCATGGCAGTCGGGACAAACCGTCTTGCCACGGAAACGGCTCAGCATCACGCGGTATTGTATTTTGTACTGGTTCTCCTTCACCATTTGGAAGAAGGCATCGATACTCACCTGCTCATGGATGTCCTTTTTGCGGTCGCAAGGCAGTCCGTGCCATAGCATGTCTTTTTGCTTCTGGGTGAGAGCATAGTATGGTTTGAAGATAGGGAAGTCGTATTGTGCCGCACGGCGGATGAACTCTTTCTGCCACATGCCCATCTTCTCGCCACGCCAGCACACCACGCATCCATCGTACACGCTCATCGAGGTGTTGGGGATGACGAGTTTCTCGTCGATGCCTATCACGCTTCCGAAGCCCTCGCAGGTAGGACAGGCCCCCAAGGGAGAGTTGAAGGCGAACATATTATCGGAAGGATCTTCGAAGGTGATGCCGTCTGCCTCGAAGCGGGTAGAGAAGTCATAGCAAATATGGCTGGGAAGGAACAGAAGGCGGCAGGCACCATCGCCCTCATAGAAGGCCGTCTCGGTAGAGTCGGTGAGTCGGCTGATGTCGCTCTTCTCCTCGCTTACCGACGAGCGGTCGATGACAAGGAAGATGTCTTTGGCTTCGGCTTTTCCGTCGAAGTCCTCGATACGTACAAACTCATTTTTCACCAAGATGCGCGAGTAACCTTCCTGCAGATACATCTCCAACTGGCGGTCAAGAGTGCGTCCTTCTGCCACATGGATAGGGGCAAGAATCACAAACTTGGTGCCAGGAGAATACTGTCGGGTGCATGCCAGGACGTCTTCGGTGGTATGTCGCTTCACCTCCTCGCCGCTGATGGGTGAGAAGGTTCTTCCTATGCGTGCATAGAGCAGGCGCAGGTATTCGTAGATCTCGGTAGTGGTTCCTACTGTGGAGCGCGGATTGCGCGAGATGACTTTCTGCTCGATGGCAATAGCTGGCGGCAAGCCTTTGATGAAGTCACATTCGGGTTTGCTCATTCTGCCCAAGAACTGGCGGGCATAGCTTGACAAGGACTCTACATAGCGACGCTGGCCTTCGGCATAGAGTGTGTCGAAAGCCAATGACGACTTGCCCGAGCCGGATACGCCTGTGATGGCGACAAACTTGCCCTGAGGAATCTTGATGTCGATATTCTTCAGGTTGTTGGCCCTGGCTCCTTTGATCTCAATATATTTTTCTTTAGCCATTTAGTAACTTTTTTTATTTCCTCCTTTTTTACCCTTTTTACCCTTTTACTTTTTTACCTTTTTACTTTTTTACCTTTCTACCTTTTTACCTTTATTCATGATGATATGGCTCACCTTTTATAATAGTGCATGCCCGATAGAGGGCTTCGGTGAAGATAAGTCTTACCATCTGATGGGAGAAGGTCATCTTGGATAGCGAAATCTTTTCGTTGGCACGGTCGTATACCGCCTGAGAGAATCCATACGGACCACCAATGACGAAGACGAGTCTTCGTGAAGTAGCCTGCTTGCGCTCTATCCATTTGGCAAACTCGATGCTGCGAAACTCCTGCCCATGTTCGTCCATCAGCACTACTGTGTCAGAAGGCTGCAGCTGTTTCAGTATCAGTTCGCCTTCGCGCTCTTTCTGTTGCTGTTCGCTCAGACTCTTTGTGTTTTTGAGTTCGGGAATGGTGGTGATGGTGAAAGGCATGTAATGGGTGATACGCTCGGCATAATCCTTGATGCCAGCAATGAAATGCTTGTTGATGGTTTTGCCCACCAGTATGAGTTCTGTCTTCATTTTCCGTCTTTTACTTTCGTTCTTCGTCCTTCACCTCATCCTTATAATAGCCCTTTCCGATGCGCTTGGGATTTTTAGGAAACCATCCTTTCTCGCAACGTTGTTTCTGCTCGAAGAGCTCACCGATGCTCCAAAGACTGGAGGCTCCCAAGACGCCATGAATAGCCGACAGAAGAACGTCCTCTATCAGGAATGCCGCAGCGATGGTGGCTAATCCCAGAACGAGAAATACCCACCAGTAGCGGGTGCCAGTGTAGTATTCGGTCTTGATGACAATAGGGTGGAAGAGTCCTATAATGAGAAATGTGCTGACGGCAATGATGATGCCTGTGAAATGTAATTCCATGTTTAATATTTTTATTGTTACTGATATTGTTACTGAAAATGGTACGATCTTGTCCAAAAGATGACCAAATATATTTTAGAATGCAAAAATACAAAAAAATCTTCAATCTTGCTTTTGTTTCTCGGATATTTTATATATCTTTGCAGAAGATAAGTTGCATCTCAGCAAAATATTCAAGTAAAACTTGATATTCTGCCTTCGATTTGCATTATCTTTACAGAAGATAAGCTGCATCTCAGCAAAATATTCAAGTAAACTTGATATTCTGCCTTCGATTTGCATTATCTTTGCAAAAAGAACTAAAATAACAATTATATAATACCATTAACTATGGCTAATAACACAGAATTAATTAAGCAGTGTGAAGAAAGAGCTCAGCAGTGGCTCACACCTTCATTCGATGAAGAAACCCGTAAGGAAGTAAAGGCAATGCTCGACGCAGAGGACAAGTCTGCTCTCGTTGATGCATTCTATCAGAACTTGGAGTTCGGTACTGGTGGTTTGCGCGGTATCATGGGCGCAGGTACCAACCGCATGAACAAGTATATCGTTGGTATGGCTACACAGGGCTTTGCTAACTACATCCTCAAGGCTTTCCCAGGTGAGGAGAACCTTTCTGTAGTGGTAGGTCACGACTGCCGTAACAACTCCCGTCTCTTCGCTGAGACCGTAGCTGCCATCTTCTCTGCCAATGGCATCAAGGCTTATCTCTTCGAGAGCCTCCGTCCTACACCAGAGATTTCTTTCGCTATCCGCGAGCTCGGTGCCAAGGCTGGTGTCAACGTAACAGCTTC
>OIXL01000361.1_pt1 | contig 24488 bp, 20 predicted proteins | sample 1587761 | NCBI WGS metagenome assembly OIXL01 (sample SAMN03283246) | human gut metagenome | biome: human-associated habitat; material: feces | host: Homo sapiens | place: Peru | collected 2012 | reverse complement strand
CGTGACAGCTCCAAAATGGTGCTGCAGCTGGAGTTCCCGGCAGCGGATGCCGCCACCTTCTCGGTGGGCCAGAGCGCCGACGTGGTGCTGGACGGCACCTTTGAGACGCTGGAGGGCACCATTACCGCAGTGACCGGCACCGACGAGCTGAGCACCGGCAACCTGCTGACCCGCACCGTGACCATCGCAGTGCGCAATGCGGGCGGGCTGACCACGGCGCAGGCCGCAACGGCGACCATCAACGGTGTCAGCTGCATTGCCGCCAAAAACTTTGAATATCAGGCCGAGCGCACTCTGACGACCCTCGCGGCCGGTACGGTCACGGCCATCAACGTGAAAGAGGGCGGCGCGGTGAACAAGGACGACATCGTGCTGCAGATCAGCGGCGAGGACCTGACCGAAGCCGTGCAGTCCGCCGCCGAGAGCCTGCGCAGCGCTGAGCTGAACATGGACAACCTGCAGGAAACCATGAACAACTACACCATCACCTCGCCCATCAGCGGCACGGTGATCGAGAAAAATGCCAAGACCGGCGATGCCCTTGCCACCGGCGCAGACCTGTGCACGATCTACGACCTGAGCTATCTGGTCATGGTCATCAACGTGGACGAGCTGCAGGTCAGCAGCCTGTCAGTGGGGCAGAGCGTGCAGGTGACGGCGGATGCCGTGCCGGATAAGACCTACACCGGAACTGTGACCCGTGTGTCCATGAAGGGCAACTCCAGCGGCGGCACCACCACCTACCCGGTGACCGTCCGCATCGATGAGATCGACGGCCTGCGCCCCGGCATGAACGCCAACGCAGAGATCGTGGTGGCAGAGGCGAAGAATACGCTGTCGGTGCCAAACGCAGCCATCGTCCGCGGCGGCTATGTGCTGGTAACAGAGGACTCGCCCAGCGCTGTCAACGCAGATCCCAGTATGATCGCACCGGACGGCTACGTCTATGTGCCGGTCAAGACCGGCGTCAGCGACGACAACTATACGCAGATCATCAGCGGTGTGACCGGCAACGACACTGTGGCATACGATTCTGCTTCGGTGAGCAGCGATACTTATTATGATGACGGCGGCTACGAATACATGACGGATGACACCGGCACCGATACGGCCGGCACCGCAGCACCGGCAGAAAACGGAAGCGCCGCCGACAATACGGAGGAAGCACCCGCAGAGGAACCGGCAGAGCCTGCAGCGGAACCCGATCCCGGCGACACTGCGGATCCGTCGGAAGCGGACGGCGTGGTCGTTATGGGCTGACACAGGAGGAATGCATGAGCGCTCTGATCGAGTTTGATGAGGTATGCAAATACTACCAGATGGGCGATACCACGGTAAAGGCTGCAGACCACATCACGATGAAAATCGAAAAAGGCGAGTTCGTGGCCATCGTGGGCCAGTCCGGTTCCGGTAAATCCACCTGCATGAACATTATCGGCTGTCTGGATGTGCCGACCCACGGCACCTACCGCCTGAACGGAAAAGACGTGGGCAAGATGAGCCGCAACGAGCTGGCAGCAATCCGAAACGAGATGCTGGGGTTCATCTTTCAGCAGTACAACCTTCTGCCGAAGCTCAACCTGATGGAAAACGTGGAGGTCCCGCTGGTCTACGCGGGCATTCCCCGCGCTGAGCGCCACGCCCGGGCAAGGGAAGTGCTGGAACAGGTGGGTCTGGGCGATAAGCTCAAAAACAAACCGAACCAGCTTTCCGGCGGCCAGCAGCAGCGCGTTTCCATCGCGCGGGCGCTGGTGCGCAACCCGGCGGTCATTCTGGCCGATGAGCCGACCGGCGCTCTGGACAGCCACACCGGCCGCGAGGTGCTGGGCATGCTGCAGCAGATGCACGAGCAGGGGCACACCGTGGTGCTCATCACCCACGACAATTCCATCGCGGTGCAGGCAGACCGCATCATCCGGCTGGAGGACGGCCGGGTGGTCTACGACGGCGACTCTCGTGCACCGGAGGCGGTCGTCCAGCCCACAATGCTGCCGGAAATGCCGGATGAGGAGGAAAAGGCATGATCATTGAAACCTTCCGTCAGGCGATCCAGAATGTCTGGAGCAACAAACTGCGCACCTTTCTGACCATGCTGGGCATCATCATCGGCGTGATGGCGGTCATCGTCATCGTGGGTCTGGGCAACGGCATGACCCAGAGCATGCGCGACAGCTTCTCGGCTCTGGGCACGAACACCCTTTCCATTCAGGTGTGGGGCCACGGTTCCCGCACCGTTTCGGTAGAGGAAATGTACAAGCTGCCGCAGGAATTTCCGGACCTTCTGCAGTCGGTCTCTCCGCAGATCGATTACAGCGGGTCGGGCAGCCTGAAGATCGGCACCAACACCTACCGCTGGTCCACCATCAGCGGCGTGGACGAAAACTATACCGGCATCAAGAACTACACCGTTGCACAGGGGCGCGGCCTGCAGTACATGGATATCAAGGACAACAAGCAGGTCTGCGTCATCGGCGACTACCTGAACCGTGTGGGCTACGGCGGCAACGGTCTGGGCCAGACGCTGAAAATCGGTGCCGACAAGTTCCGCATCGTGGGTGTGCTGGCCCCAAAGGTCAGCAATGCCGAGATGCAGCAGGGATCCGATGACGACTGCGTGTATCTGCCGTATACGACGGTGATGCGCCTGACCAGCCAAAGCTCGGTGAGCAACTATACGGCGATCATGAAGGACGAGAGCCGGGCGGACGAAGCCAAAACGGCGGTGGAAAACCGTCTGATGGAGCTTTTGGGCACGAAGGACGGCTACTATGTCTACAGCGCCAGCGAGTGGCTGGAAGAAATGAACAACATGATCAACATGGTCATCGTGGTGCTGACCGGCATCGCCAGTATATCGCTGCTGGTGGGCGGCATCGGCATCATGAACATCATGCTGGTGTCCGTTACTGAGCGCACCCGCGAGATCGGTATCCGCAAGGCGCTGGGCGCAAAGGAACGAACCATCCTGTCGCAGTTCGTGGTGGAGGCTGCCACCACCTCCGCGCTGGGCGGCGTGCTGGGCATCGCGCTGGGCTATGCGGTGAGCATGGCGGCCAATAAGCTTTTGCCTATGTTCACCAGCGGCACGGACATCACGGTCAGCCCGTCCTTCAACTCCATCGCTGTGGCGTTTGGCATCTCGGTGGGCATCGGCGTGCTGTTCGGCTATCTGCCGGCAAAACGCGCGGCCCGGCTCAACCCCATCGAAGCACTGCGTTACGATTAACAACCGGAAAGAGAGGAACCCTCCTATGAAAAAACGTCTTCTCGCAATTGTGCTGGCGGTCAGCATCGCGGCGTCGATGCTGGTGCTGCCGGCATCGGCTTCCAGCCTGAACAATACCGCCATCCAGACGGCGATCACGCTGGGCGCGATGGAACCCGGCCAGACCGGCCGTCTGGATGCTGCCGTCAACCGCGGAACGCTGGCAAAAATGCTGGTGGCCTTTTCCTCCTACCGGGAAAGCGCCGGCAAGCAGGGCAATCTGGGCACGCTGTACCGGGATGTGCCCGGCAGCTCGGCTTATGCGCCCTATGTGCGCATCGCAGTACAGCAGGGCTGGATGAACGGTTATACGGACGGTACATTCCGCCCGGAAAATGCCGTCACGCTGGAAGAAGCCTGCACCGCTGTGCTGAAGCTTCTGGGCTACAAGATGACCGACCTGAACGGCGCGTTCCCGGCGGCGCAGCTGAACAAGGCGCAGGAGATCGGCCTGCGCAATCAGCTGGCGCTCTCGCAGGGGCAGACGATGAATTATGAGGACTGCGCGGTGCTGCTGTACAATGCGCTGACCGCCAATACGGCCAGCGGTGCAGCCTACGGCACCTCGCTGGGCTTTACGGTCGCAGATGGTCAGGTGGATGTCTCCACTGTCATGCTCAAGAGCCTGCAGGGTCCCTTCGTGGCAGGGGACAGCACACAGCTGCCTTTTGCCCCGGTGAACGTGTACCGCAACGATAAAGTGTCCTCTTCTGCCGAACTGAATAAATACGATGTGTATTATTACAGCGAGAGTCTGCAGACGGTATGGATCTATACCCGCCGTGCAGCAGGCCGCATTACGGCAGTATCGCCCAGCGCCAGCGCACCGACGGCTGTTACCGTGGCAGGCACCAGCTACAAGCTGGGCAGCACCATCGTGGCGTCCAAGGTGTCCAGCCTGAACGGCGGCGGCGTGGGCGAAGTGGTCACGCTGCTGCTGGGTATGAACAATGAAGTGGCGGATGTCATCACCGGCAGCGAGGCCGACAGCGTGTTCTACGGCGTGGTGCAGTCCTCATCCCGTGATCTGGTGGAGGATAACGGCGCAGACGTGCTGCAGCGCGTGGCGGTCATGTGCACCGACGGCATCGTCCGGACCGTCCATGTGGACAAGAGCCTGAACTATCCCAAGGGCTGGCTGGTAGAGATCAGCGTGACGCCCGAAGGCGAAGAAGTGAACAACATCAAGAACCGGTCTGTTACGGGCCGCGTGAGCGATGATGGAACAAAACTGGGTGATTATACGTTTGCGAATGATGTGCAGATCCTGGATACGACAACGGAGGGTGTGGCTGGGACGGTTCGTCCCAGCCGCCTATCGGGGACAGATCTGAATGCGCTGAACGTCCGTTATTACACCCTTGATGCGCAGGGCCGGATCGACCGGCTCATCCTCAATGACGTCACAGGCGACTTGTGGAGCTACGGCGTTCTGGATGACATCAAGAATGTGGCGGCCAATACGGGCACGCTGACAACGATTGGCACCATCATTTCGAAGGGTTCGGACGGCACCACCGGCAATCAGGAAAAGATCATTGCCGACCTGCAGGACGTGCTGGTCCCGACCACCACCGAGGTGCTGTGGGGCATTATCAACGGCGACATTCTGACCACTGTGTGGGAAAAACTGACAGCCAATACCGACAGCCTGCTCAGCATCGGCCTGCGGCAGATCGGCGAACTGGTGGGCGAACCATACGCTTCCATTTTCCGTCTGGTGGGCGGCGGCGCTACCTATGTGTGCTACGTCAACGGAGCACAGACGGCCTTCACGACCAGCACCAAATATCCGGTGCTGGTGGGCGGTCTGGCGATCCGGCAGGAGACGACCGGTAATGTCCGCGCCATGGTCCAGCTGATGCCGATGAAGATCGACAAAGTGGGCGCAGCGTCGGTTCTGAGCGAGGGAACCCGCTATGAGATGGCGGACAATACGCAGGTCTACCTGTGGTACAAGGGCCAGTATTACGCCACGAAGCTGGCCGAGGTGAACTCGGACGATTACTACCTCACCGGCTGGTACGACAACTTTGGCTGCGCCGCGGGCAAGCGCGTCCGCGTGATCGTGGCCGTGAAGAAGGACTGATGGGCTATTATAGCCTTCCGCGGCGCACGCTGCGGGGCGTTCGGCAGCTGTTGTATCCGCGGAGATGCCCGTTCTGCAACCGGGTGCTGGGCAGCGTGCCGGAGTGCCCGGACTGTGCAGAAGAGCTGGAACAGCTGCGCCGCAAGCCGGGAATGCGGCTGGACATGTCGCAGCATTATCTGGGAAATCTGACGGGCGGCGCCGCGCCGTTCCGGTATGAAGGCTGCGTGCGCGCCGGGATCCTCCGCGCAAAGTATCAGGCCGCGCCGTGGACGGCCGTAGAGATGGGCGTTCTGCTGGCAAAGCTGGCCTTCGGCAGCGAGATCCGGATGCAGGGCGCAGAGCCTGTTCCACAGCCGGTTGCGGGCATGTCACTGGGCTATGACTGCATCGTGCCCGTGCCGCCATCCGGAACAAGGCGCGGCTACAATGTGCCGTACCTGATGTCGCTTCCCCTGGAACAAGCACTGCAGGTTCCGCTTTGCCCGGCGGCGCTGTGCCGTGTCAGAGCAAAGAAGCATCAGGCCGGTTTGCCGTTTGAGGAGCGTCTCGCCAATGTGGCGGGCGCATTCCGGACGCAGGAACCGGACGCTGTGGAGGGAAAGCGGATCCTTCTGGTGGATGATGTGATCACGACCGGTGCAACGGCGGCAGCCTGCGCACAATCCCTGCTGGATGCCGGGGCGGAAAGTGTATTCGTTGTGGCAATGGCAACTTCGGAATTTGATCTTGTTCCGTCAGATCCTGCATAAATGCAGAAGTGCTCCGGAAAAATTGAAAAAATTGGCGGAAAACACTTGACAAAATGCGCGGAATCGGATATACTAATCAAGCTGTGAGCGACAAATGCTCATGAGTATCCGGGTGTAGCGCAGTTTTGGTAGCGCGCTTGAATGGGGTTCAAGAGGCCGTGAGTTCGATTCTCGCCACTCGGACCAAACAAAGATAATCCGAACTTGTTTCCGATAGGAGACGGGTTCGGATTATTTGTTTTCTTCGGAAAATTAGCGTTTGCGAAGCAATGAAAGCCCCAGTGGGGCTTTTAAGCGACGGAACGGTCTGCGTTAGCAGATGGAGGGGCCTTGCCCCGACAAGTTCCACGCAGGTGTCCGTGGAAAATGAAATCCGAAATCATAGATTGACCGACATAAGCTACGACATGATTTCAGGAGGACATGATTATGAAGTACAATGCAAGAGCTTGCCATTTCAACATGGACACTGGCTGCGTGGAGCAGCTGCTCCGGGACGGGAGAAAAATCTCTATCGACTGTACCGGGGTCGAGGATGCGTTGGATGTGACAATTGCCCAGCAAACCGAACTGGACTATCTCATCTACAATGATCCGTTGGTTTATGCCGAATTGATTCTGAACGGCAACCCGGAGGAATACTTGAAAAATGTAACCGGGAGCCACAGGCTAGAAATCTGAATGAATGCTGGACAGTACCATTTTTGAGCTGGTGTTGTCCAGCATTTTTTGGGCGTTGGCTGACCAATTTTAATGGAATCTTTATACTTCTACAATTTTCTTTACGGCTCTTTTATTTATTCCGTGCTAATCTTTATGCACATGGATAGGTAAAGGAGCTTTTATGATTCAATATCCTCGTTACAAACGGCACCGTTTTTCTTCTTTTCAGGTCATTATTGCAGGTTTTGCGGCAGTTGATCTGGTGGGCGCGTTGCTTCTGATGTTTCCGATTGCTACACAGCAGCGGTGCGTCACACCGTTCCATGAGGCACTGTTTACCTCCACTTCTGCTCTTTGCGTGACCGGTCTTGTAGTACAGGATACCGGCAGCTACTGGTCGGCTTTTGGGCAAAGTGTGATCCTTCTTCTGATCCAAATCGGAGGATTGGGTGTCATTACAGTGGGCGCTGCCTTTGCGCTGCTTTCTGGGCGAAAGATCTCCCTCAAGCAGCGCAGCACGATGCAGGAAGCTACTGCTGCCCCACAGATGGGCGGTATCGTACGGCTGACAGGCTTTATTCTGCGGATCACCGCCCTGTTTGAATTGGTCGGTGCTGCACTGCTGCTACCAACGTTTTGTGCCGATTATGGATTGCGCGGGATATGGTATGCGTTGTTTCATTCCATTTCGGCGTTCTGCAATGCAGGTTTTGACCTGCTGGGAACAGAGGGGGCAAAATTTGTTTCGCTGACACAGTATGCAGACGATCCGTTGCTTACCACAGTAATCGCTGCACTGATCGTCTTTGGCGGCCTTGGCTTTCTGACATGGGAGGACATTTGTACATATCGCCTTGATTTTCACCGTTACCGGATGCAGAGCAAGGTGATCCTTGTCACAACGGCATTTCTTCTGGTATTGCCGACGCTGTACTTTTATTGCTTCGAGTTCACGGCAGGCTCTGCCCGGCAGCGCATTTTATTGTCGATGTTCCAATCCGTTACCCCCCGTACTGCCGGTTTTAACACCGCCGATCTTGCTGCGATGGGCAGCACTTCACAGGCATTGATGGTGGTTCTGATGCTGTTGGGCGGTTCGCCCGGCTCCACGGCAGGCGGCATGAAAACCACAACATTTGCCGTTCTGCTGGCCAATATGTGGGCGACCTTCCGCCGCAGAGAAGATGCCGAATTTTTCGGGCGGCGCATAGATGGTTCTGCGGTCAAGAATGCTGCCACCATTGCAGGGATGTATTTGACGCTGTTCTTCCTCGGAGCCTTTGTCATTGCTGCAGCCGAGCAGCTGCCGATGTCAGTCTGTCTGTATGAGACTGCTTCGGCTGTGGCAACGGTAGGTCTGACATTGGGCATCACACCGCAACTGGGGATCCTTTCGCAGGGAGTGCTGATCGCACTGATGTTTTTGGGACGTGTTGGTGGATTGACGTTGATCTATGCGGCATTTGGCAGCAGCCCTGCCCACTCTCGTCTGCCGCAGGAGAAGATCGCAATCGGATAAAGGAGACAAGTATGAAATCGATTCTTTTGATCGGGCTTGGCCGTTTTGGCCGCCATATTGCGCAGGAACTGAATGAGCTGGGTCATCAGGTCATGGCGATCGACAGCAACGAAGACCGTGTGAACGCCGTGCTTTCCTATGTGACGAATGCACAGATCGGTGACAGCACCAGCGAATACTTTCTGCGCTCCCTTGGTGTTGGCAATTTTGATGTGTGTATCGTAACCATCGGCGGCAATTTTCAAAGCTCGTTGGAAACAACATCACTGCTCAAGGAGCTGGGAGCAAAGCTTGTGGTCTCGCGTGCAGAGCGGGATGTACAAGCCAAGTTCCTGCTGCGCAACGGTGCGGATGAAGTGGTCTACCCGGAAAAGCAGCTGGCAAAGTGGGCAGCGATCCGATACAGCTCCGAACACATTCTGGATTATATCGAGCTGCAGGACGACCACGCCATCATGGAAGTGACCATTCCGCCGGAATGGATGGATCGCACGATCGGCGAGATCAATATCCGAAAAAAGTATAACATCAACATTCTTGCGCTGAAAAAAGACGGAAAGCTCGATATGAGCATTACGCCGGATACGCAGCTGTGCCGGGATGAAAGTATGCTGGTTTTGGGAAAATACGCATCGATCCAGAAGTGTTTCCGGCTCTGAAAAGATAGGACGGATCATAATGGATGTCGTTTTGTTACTGATGGTTCTTGGAGTTATGTTGAGTGGTTTTTGGGCAGCAGATGCGCTGGATCACATGCGGAAGGAGATCCTTCAACAGGAAGGAAAAAGACGTGGCTGGTGGTCGTGACCATCAAATTGTGCTATACTGTGGGCAAGGCAGGTGATCTTTATGAATCAGAACGACCCACCCACTGAACATATTCTGGCGTGTCTGTCGTCCTCTCCCTCCAATGCAAAGATCGTGCGGACGGCAGCAACGATGGCAAAGGCGTTCGGCGGGACCTTTACAGCTCTGTATGTCCGGACTCCGGATTCGGATCAGATGGGAAAAGAAGACCGTCGGCGTTTGCAGCAGCACATTCGTATGGCAGAGCAGGCAGGTGCCGACATTTCTACGATCTACGGGGATGACATTCCGCAGCAGATCGCAGAGTTTGCCCGGATCTCCGGCATTACAAAAATCGTACTGGGGCGCTCCAGCGTACATCGCCGCCATTTCTGGAGTGGACCGTCACTGACTGAAAAATTGACGATGACTGCGCCTAATCTGGATATTTACATCATCCCGGATGCTTCTGCAGAGAACGGCTACGGCTCAGGACGGAAGCTGTTCATCCGTCCGTTTCTGCCTTCTGTCCGCGATTTACTGATCACCGCAGGCATTTTGAGCTGCATCACGCTCATCGGCTTTCTTTTTTTACAATTGGACTTTGCGCGCTATAACATTATTACGTTCTATATGCTGGGGGTGCTGTTCACCGCATTGTGTACCAGCGGTTACACCTGCGGTGTGCTGGGCTCCATTGCCAGTGTTGCGCTATACAATTTTTTCTTGACGGAACCGCGCCTGACATTCCATGCGTATGACCCCGGTTATCAGGTTACATTTGCCCTGATGCTGACCTCTGCAATCATTACCTGCACCCTGACAACGCGGCTGAAGGATCATGCAAAAATGTCTGCGCAGGCAGCGTTCCGTACAAAAATACTGTTTGACACAAATCAGCTTTTACAGAGAGCAAAAAGCGAGGAAGAAATCCTCTCTCAGACAGCGTCCCAGTTGATGAAGCTGCTGAACCGGAGCCTGATCGTCTACCCGGAACAAAACGGAGATCTTGGGTCAGAACAGGTTTTTGGGGTTGACGGAAAAACGGCGCAAAACATCTTTTCTGCACCGGAAGAACGGGATGCAGCAAATTGGACATTTGCCAACAAAAAGCGTTCCGGTGCAGGCACGGATAGCTACCCGGATGCAAAGGGGCTTTATCTTGCACTTCGGACCGGAGGCGGCGTGTTTGGAGTGATCGGGATCGATCTGTCCGAAAAACCGCTGGATGCCTTTGAAAACAGTGTGCTGCTTTCCATTCTGGGCGAAGGTGCGCTGGCCATCGAAAACCGCAGAAACGCGCTGGAAAAAGAGCAAGCTGCATTGCAGGCAAGGAATGAAGAGCTGCGGGCAAACCTGCTGCGCACGATCTCCCATGACCTGCGCACCCCGCTGACCTCCATTTCCGGCAATGCCAGCAATCTGCTTTCCAACGGAGAAACGCTGGATACAGAGACCCGGAACAAGATCTGCACCGATATTTTTGATGATGCACAATGGCTGATCGGTCTGGTGGAAAATCTGCTTTCCATCACCCGCATTGAGGATGGGCGGATGAATCTGCAGATCTCGCCGCAGCTGATGGACGAAATGATCGAAGAAGCACTGCATCATGTCAACCGGAAAAGCTGCGAACACACCATCACAACACAGTATGGGGACGAGATCCTCCTGGTCAATGTGGATGCACGGCTGATCATGCAGGTCGTTGTCAATCTGGTGGATAACGCCATCAAATATACCCCTGTGGGCTCGGTCATTCGGATTTCGGCTTACCGGAAAGACCATCAGGTCGTAGTGGAAGTTGCAGATAACGGCCCCGGTATTCCGGATCGCGCAAAAGCACAGGTGTTCGAGATGTTTTATACCGGGCAGAGCCGTATTGCAGACAGCCACCGCAGCCTTGGCTTGGGCTTGCCCCTCTGCCGTGCGATCCTGACGGCTCACGGCGGAACCTTGACCCTGTGTGACAACATTCCCAATGGCAGTGTCTTTTCCTTTGCATTGCCACAAAGTGAGGTGAACATTCATGAATAAGCCGTCCATTCTGGTCGTAGAGGATGATGTTCCGGTACGGTGTCTGATCACAACGACCCTGAAGACCCACGGCTATAAATATCTGACTGCTTCCAATGGGGAAACGGCGATCATGATGACTACCAGCCACAACCCGGACATCATGCTGCTGGATCTTGGGCTGCCCGATATAGACGGCATCGAGGTCATCCGCAGCGTCCGCACATGGTCGAACCTGCCCATCATCGTCCTGAGTGCCCGGAGCGAAGATTCTGATAAGATCGAAGCACTGGACAACGGCGCAGACGATTATCTGACAAAGCCGTTTTCCGTGGACGAGCTGCTGGCAAGACTGCGTGTAACGCAGCGCCGATTGAATCTGTTGGCTTCTGACGGCATAAACAGTCCGGTTTTTGTCAATGGTCCTTTGAAGATCGACTTCTCGGCCGGGTGCGTCTGGCTGGGTGAGAATGAATTGCATCTGACCCCCATCGAGTACAAACTGCTGTGTGTGCTGGCGCATAATGTGGGCAAAGTGCTGACGCATACATCCATCACACAGCAAATATGGGGAAGCACGCAGGAAAATGATATTGCCTCCTTGCGTGTTTATATGGCAGCCCTGCGCAAAAAACTGGAACGATGCCCGAATGCGCCGCATCTGATCCAGACCCATGTTGGTGTCGGATACCGGATGCTTCGTGTGGAAAACGATGAAGCATAGTAAAAAACAGGGTGCGCCCCCGAATAGAACGCACCCTGAAAAATCCATATACGATAGCGATATGTACAACAGGGAGTTCCCCAGCGGGAACTTCCTGTTTTTCGTTGCTTGCATGATGAGCCTGTTCCGCTGTTTATAAGATGCCTGTCTTTGGCCTGAACAATTTGCACAAAGAAATATCGCAAAATCAGAAACCCGGAACCCTTTTTGAACCATTTTGGCCCCGAAAAGGTTCCGGGTTTTATGCATGATTTCTTCAGGGAGCTATTTTGCAACAGCCCCTCTCTGCCGTTAGCGGTTCTTATAAAGTTTCAGGTGCGGTCAACGCGCTTTTTGCCGAGGTATGCGGCCTTGACCTGTTCATTGGTCAGCAGTTCAGCACCCGTGCCGGAAAGGGTCAGGGTGCCGGTCTCCAGCACATAGGCGTAATCGGCCACCTTCAGGGCCATGTTGGCGTTCTGCTCGTTCAGCAGCACGGTGATGCCCTGCTGGTTCACGGTGCGGATGATATCAAAAATTTCCCGTACCACGATGGGCGCAAGGCCGAGGCTTGGCTCGTCCAGCATGAGCAGCTTCGGCTTGCTCATCAGGGCGCGGCCCACGGCCAGCATCTGCTGTTCGCCGCCGGAAAGGGTGCCGGCGCTCTGCCAGCTGCGCTCCCTCAGGCGGGGGAACAGACTGTACACCCACTCAAGGTCTTTCTCGGTTTCGGCCTTATCCTTGCGCAGGTATGCGCCGATCTTCAGATTTTCCAGCACAGTCAGGTCGGCAAACACTCGGCGGCCCTCCGGCGACATGGCAATGCCGCTGGCCACGATCTGGTCGATGGGCTTGCCCAGCAGTTCCTGCCCGTTCCACAAAATGGAGCCGCTCTGTGCCTTTACAAGGCCGGAAATGGTGCGCATCAGGGTGGATTTGCCTGCGCCGTTGGCACCGATCAGGGTAACGATCTTGCCGTCCGGCACGTTCAGCGACACACCGCGCAAGGCCTGAATGCCGCCGTAGGAAACATGTAAATCCTTGATCTCAAGCATCTTCGTCCACCCCCAGATAAGCGTCGATCACCCGCGGGTCGTTCTGCACCTCGGCGGGCGTACCCTCGGCGATCAAGCGGCCAAAGTCCAGCACATAGACCCGGTCGGATATATCCATCACCAGATCCATGTGGTGCTCGATCATGAACACAGTCAGTCTGAAATCGGTGCGGATGCGGTCAATAAAGGCGGTCAGCTCTTCGGTCTCCTGCGGGTTCATACCGGCGGCAGGCTCATCCAGCAGAAGCAGCTTCGGCTCGGTGGCAAGGGCACGCGCGATCTCCACCCGACGCTGCAGGCCGTAGGGCAGGCCGGTAGCCAGTTCGTTGCGTACATCCTCAAGGCCCAGCACATGCAGCAGCTTTTCGCACTCCTCGCGCTGGCGCTTTTCCTCGTCTGCATTCAGCCGGAAGGTGGCGCTCAGCAGGTTGGCCGAGCGGCGGCAGTGCTTGGCGATGAGCACGTTCTCAAACACGGTCTGGCTCTTCCATAGACGGATATTCTGGAAGGTGCGGGCAATACCCATCTGGGTGATCTTATCGGGCGTGGGGGCGATCATGTGGGAATACCTGCCCGCGTTCTGGCCCTTATAGAGCTTTTTCATCTTGCCGTGGGGCGTGTTCTCAATGATCTTGCGTCCCTCGAACCACACCGCGCCGTTGGTGGGCGCATACACGCCGGTGACAACGTTGAACGCGGTGGTCTTGCCGGCACCGTTGGGGCCGATGAGGGAGACGATCTGATCTTTATCCACCTTCAGGTTCAGATTGTCCACAGCCACCACGCCGCCAAACTGCATCGTGGCGTTTTCAATGGTCAATACGTTTTCACTCATTTGGAACGCGCCTCCTTTTTGGCAGCTTTTGCAGTGGATGCGGGCTTTTTCTGGAACAATTCACGATCGCCCATGATGCCCTTGCGGAAGAACAGCACCACCGCCATAATGATGATGCTGAACACCACCATGCGGAAGCCGGAACGCAGCAGCGGCACACGGAAGCCGCCGATCCAGGTCTCGTTGTCGAGGAAGCGCAGCAGCCATTCGGAGCTGGCGATGAACAGGAAGGACGCGATGATGGAACCGGACACCGAGCCAATGCCGCCAATGACCACGATCAGCAGGATCTCGTAGGTCATGCTGGATTTGAAGGTGGTGGCCTGCACGCTGGCTTGATACATGGCAAGCATTGCGCCGGAGATACCGGCAAAGAAGCTGCTGATGATAAAGCTCATGCGCTTGTGGCTGGCAAGGTTGATGCCCATGGCTTCGGCAGCGATCTCGTCATCACGGATGGCTTTGAAGGCACGGCCATAGGTGGAGTTGATGAGCAGCAGAATGATGGCGATGCAGATGCCGGAGAAGAGGAAGGGCATCACGGTCTCCAGATGCAGGGTCGTGCCGCCCAACGAAAGGTGGAAGCTGGCAAAGCTGGTAAAGCCGTACAGAAGGTTGGAGCCGTTGGTCAGCGGGCCAAAGCCCTCGTAAACCACGGCGGCACGGATGATCTCGGCAAAGCCCAGTGTAGCAATGGCAAGATAGTCGCTCTTGAGCTTCAGCACCGGCAGGCCGATGAGGAAGGCGAACAGCGCTGCGATAAAACCGGCCAGGATCAGGCAGAACACAACACCCAGCAGCAGGCCGAAGCCGCCCAGAGGTTTGGAAAGCAGTTCCGGGATGGAGAAGCCGATGCCGCCGTTTGCATAGCGCTGATAGATGGACTTCTGCGAAGCGGCGGGAATGGTGAGGATGGCGTAGGTGTAGGCACCCAGCAGCATAAAGCCTGCCTGACCCAGACTGAACAGGCCGGTAAAGCCGTTCAGCAGGTTCATGGAGACAGCCACCAGTGCATAGATGGCACCCTTGCGCAGCACGGTGAGCAGCATGGAGGGAACAAAGCTCAGGTTATCCAGTGCCAGCAGCACCACCAGCAGAGCGGCCAGCGCCAGTGCGGCCTGGAGATAGATGCGTTTTTTCTCTTGTTTCATGGTCATCACACTTTCTCGGTCAGGTTTTCACTGAACAGGCCGGTAGGCTTGACGGCCAGCACCACGATCAGCAGTGCAAAGGTGAACGCATCACTGAAGGTGGTAGCGCCTGCACCTTTGATAAGGCTCTCGCAGATGCCGATGATGAAGCCGCCGATCACCGCACCGGGAATGGAGCCGATGCCGCCGAACACCGCAGCCACAAAGGCTTTCAGGCCGGGCATGGCACCCACAGTGGGGGTGACTGCCGTGTAGTTGGAAAAATACATCATGGAGCCGATGGCCGCAAGAAAGCTGCCCACCGCAAAGGTAAAGGAGATGACATTGTTGATCTTGATGCCCATCAGCTGGGCGGTCTCAAAATCGCGGGAAGCGGCGCGCATGGCCATGCCGATCTTGGTCTTCTGGATCAAGGTAACAAGTGCTGCCACCAGCACAATGACGAGGAACGGCGTTACCACCGTCACCCGCTTGGTCTGGCAGCCCAGCACCGTGACGGTGTCGCTGATCCACGGCAGGGCAGGGTACTGCTTGGCCAGACCGCCGGTGACATACCACATTGAGTTCTGCAAAAGGTAGGACATGCCGATCGCGGAGATCATTACCGACATACGCGGCGCAGTGCGCAGGGGCTTGTAGGCGATCTTTTCCACTGCGATGCCCAGCAGTACCGTTGCCACCACCACCAGCGGGATGGAAATGGTCAGCGGAAGGGAAGCAGTAGCGTACACCATCAGAAAACCGGCTACGGTAAAGATATCGCCGTGGGCAAAGTTGATCAGGCGCAGGATGCCGTACACCATCGTGTAGCCAATGGCGATCAATGCATACTGGCCGCCCACCGAGATACCTGCCAGCAAATAGGGCAGAAACTTTGCAGCCATAAGGGGGACCCTCCATTTCTTACAACTTTTAATAAAATAAACTCCTCCAGTCACCTCCGGTGACAGCCCCCTCCCAGAGGGGGCCAAACCTGCCGGAAGGCTACAAAAAGGCTCCCTCGTTGAGGGAGCTGGCAACGCCGTCAGGCGTTGACTGAGGGAGTTTAAAGTTTTGTTCAGACTTCCACGCTCTGAGTCTTGACGAACTCAAATGCGCCGTCGGCAGCTTTCTTGATGTAAGCCATATCCTTGTTGGCATCACCGGTGGTCTGGTCAAAGGTGATGTTGCCGGTCACGCCGTCATAGTTTACGCCGTACAGAGCATCTCGGATGGCGGTGCCGTCGGTGCTGCCTGCTGCCTTGATGGCTTCCAGAGCCACCATGTAGCCGTCGTAGCCCAGTGCAGAAACAGCTGCCACGATGTCATTGCCGCCGTTGTTGGTCAGCTTCTGGCTGTCGGCGTTCAGCCACTCCTTAAAGCCGGTCACGAACTCCTTGGCTGCGCCGGAATCATCGTTCTCATCAAAGAAGGTGGAGCAATACACCTGCACGCTGGTGCCCTTCTGGGCATCCAGAATAACGCTGGACTCCCATGTGTCGCCTGCGGTAATGGGTTTGTCAAAGCCTGCAGAAGCAGCCTGTGTGATGATCTGGGCTGCGTAGGTGGTGGCGCAGGGAGCAAAGATCACATCTGCACCGGCGTTGATGGCGTTCTGGATGTAGGCGGAGAAGTCCGAGGTGCCCTCGGGGAACTGCTCGCTGGTAACAGTGCCGCCCAGATCCTCAAAAGCGTTGACGAAGTAGGTGGCCAGACCGGAGCCGTAGTCCTCGCCCAGCATGCTCAGCACGTAGGCGTTGGCAGCACTGAATTCATCCTTTGCAAAGTTTGCCATGACCGAGCCCTGGAACGGGTCAAGGAAGCAGACACGGAAGTAGTAGGGGTTGGCTTCAGTCACGGCGGGGTTGGTGCAGGAGCAGCCAATGGCCGGGATGGAAGCGGACTGGAAGGTGGGAGCGGCTGCAATGGAAACACCGGAGCCGTAGCTGCCCAGCACGATGGAGACTTTCTTGGAGACCAGCTCCTGTGCAGCAGTCACGGCCTTATCGGTGCTGGACTGGTTATCCACTTCCACCAGCTCCACGTTATAGGTCTCACCGCCGATCTCCACGGTGGGAGCAAGGCTGTTGGCATACTCGACACCCAGCACTTCCTGCTTGCCGCCTGCGCCGTTATCACCGGAAGCCGGTTCAAACACGCCGATCTTAATGGTCTTGCCGCCTGCAGAAGAGCCGCTTGCGGAACCGCCAGAAGAAGAGCAGCCTGCCAAAGCTGCTGCTGCGGCGGTGATGCCTGCCGCTTTCAGGAAATCACGACGCGAAATGAATGCTTTCATAAGAATTGCCTCCTCTATTATTTCTTAACACTTTCCCAGATAAAACAAGAAAAACCCGCAACGGCGCAGTGATCCTCAGATCCTGCATCGTTGCGGGTTTCTTAGCATTGTTTTAGCACATGAAAAGGAACTTGTCTAGGCTGAATTTGAATTTTTTTAAATTTTCGTCAGATGATAAAAAGAAACTGTATTTGAACAGCGTGCATTTTGGGCGGTTTTGATACAGACTGTCTTTTGAATGAATACAGATTTGCCGTAAGGGTCATACTTTAATCCGCTGCACGTCCCAGCCGCATCTTGAAATCGCTGTAGCCGAACTTCACCAGCTCCCGGCAGGTGCCGTTTTCGTCCATTGCCCAGATGGGCGGCAGCGGCATCCCGTTGAAGGTGTTGTTCTTGCAGGTGGTGTAGATGGCCATATCGCCGAAAATGAGCCTTTGCCCCTCGGTGAGCGGGGAGGCAAAGCTGTAGTCGCCCACCACATCCCCGGCAAGGCAGGTGGGGCCGCCAAGGCGGATGAGGTACGGCTTTTCGCCGGGGTCTCCGGCATCCAGCAGCGGCGGGCGGTAGGGCATCTCGATCACATCCGGGGTGTGGCAGGCCGCAGACATGTCCAGAATGGCAAGGCTCGTCTCGCCATTTTGCAAAGTATCCAGCACAGTGGTAATAAGGTACCCGGCGTTCAGCGCCCATGCTTCGCCCGGCTCCAGATACACCTGCACGCCGTACTTTTTCTGTGTTTCGGTAATGCACTGTTCCAGCGTGGCAAGGCGGTAGCCGGGGCGGGTGATATGGTGCCCGCCGCCAAAGTTGAGCCACTTCATCCGGGGCAGAAGATCCCCGAACTTTGCTTCCACCGCCGCCAGCGTCAGGGCCAGTGCATCGGCATCCTGCTCGCACAGGGTGTGGAAGTGCAGTCCGTCCAGTAATTCGGGCAGGGCCGGGTCTGCCTGCACGGCGGCATCCCACTGGGCGCGAGTGGTGCCAAGGCGGCTGCCCGGGGCGCAGGGGTCGTAAATTGCATGGCCTTCCTGCGTGGAGCACTCCGGGTTCAGCCGCAGGCCCACGCTCTTGCCCGCCGCCTTTGCTGCCGGGCCGAATTTTGCCAGCTGGCTGGGCGAATTGAACACGATGTGGTCGGCGTACTGCAGCAGCTCCGCGAACTCGTCTGCCCGGTAGGCCGCGCAGAACACATGGTTCTCTTTTTCCGGCAGCTCTTCTTTGCCAAGGCGGCTCTCGTACAGGCCGCTGGCCTCGGTGCCCGCCAGATAAGGAGTCAGCACCGGGTAAACATTAAAGTTGGAAAAAGCCTTCTGCGCCAGCAGAATTTTGCAGCCGGTGCGCTGCTGCACCCCCAGCAGAAGTTCGCCGTTGCGGCGCAGCTGCCCTTCGTCCAGCAGGTAGCAGGGGGTGGGCAGAGAGGCAAGCGCTTCCCAAGAAAGGTTTGCAAGGCCCGCAAAGGGCGGGCGGGTATCGGCCAGCCGCATCAGTCCACCAGCGCCGGGCTGTGGCTCTCGGAGCGGGGCAGGCCGTACTTGTCCAGAGCGTCCAGATACGGGTCCGGATCAAACTCTTCCACAGTGTGCACGCCCTTGGTGGTCCACTTGCCGGTGAGCAGCATCAGTGCGCCGCACATGGCCGGTACACCGGTGGTGTAGCTGATGGCCTGAGAGCCGACCTCCTTGTAGCACTCCTGATGGTCGCACACATTATAAATATAGTAGGTCTTTTCCTTGCCGTCCTTCTTGCCGGTGAAGATGCAGCCGATGTTGGTCTTGCCCTTGGTGCGGGGGCCAAGGCTGGCGGGGTCCGGCAGCAGAGCCTTGAGGAACTGGATGGGCACGATCTCCTGCCCGTTGAAGTTGACCGGGGTGGTGGACAGCATGCCCACATCCTCCAGACAGCGCATGTGGTCGAGATAGCTCTGGCCAAAGGTCATGAAGAAGCGGATGCGCTTTGCCTCCGGGATGTTCTTTGCAAGGGACTCGATCTCCTCGTGGTGCAGCAGGTACATATCCTTGTCGCCCACCTGATCGAAGTTGTATTCCCGCTTGATGCTCATAGCCGGGATCTCCACCCAGTGGCCGTTCTCCCAGTAGCTGCCGGGAGCGGACACCTCGCGCAGGTTGATCTCGGGGTTAAAGTTGGTGGCAAAGGCATAGCCGTGGTCGCCGCCGTTGCAGTCCAGAATATCAATGGTGTCAATGGTGTCGAACTCGTGCTTTTTGGCGTAGGCGCAGTAAGCCTGGGTCACGCCCGGGTCGAAGCCGCTGCCCAGCAGGGCGGTCAGGCCGGCTTCCTCAAACTTCTTTGCATAGGCCCACTGCCAGCTGTAATCAAAGTAGGCGGAGAAGCCTGCTTCCTTGCAGCGCTTCTCGTAGATGGCACGCCACTCCGGGTCGTCGGTGTTCTCCGGCTCGTAGTTGGCGGTGTCCATATAGTTTACGCCGCAGGCAAGGCAGGCATCCATGATGGTAAGGTCCTGATAGGGCAGGGCAATGTTCATCACGAGGTCGGGCTGATAAGCCTTGATGAGGGCAATGACCTCTTCCACCTTGTCGGCATCCACCTGTGCGGTGGTGATCTTGGTAGCAGTTTTAGGGGCCAGTTCTGCAGCCAGCTTGTCGCACTTGGACTTGGTACGGCTGGCGATGCAGATCTCGGTGAACACTTCGGGCACCTGGCAGCACTTGTGGATGGCAACGGAGGCCACGCCGCCGCAGCCGATGATCAGAACTTTGCTCATGATTTTTCTCCTTTATGTCAATGTGTGCAAATTTGGTCAGACCTGAAAGCCGGGCCAGCCCTTGTCCAGCGCGATCAGCGTTTCGCGCAGCACCTTGCAGGCGGTGGCGGTGGAAACGCCGGTGGTATCCAGCGTGGGAGCCAGCTCGTTGAGGTCTGCGGCTACGATGTTGGCTTTCGTCACGGTGCGGATGGCATCCAGCAGCTGCAAAAAGCTCACGCCGCCGGCTTCGGGCGTGCCGGTGCCGGGGAAGCAGGAGGGGTCCAGACAGTCGAGGTCGATGGTCAGGTAGACGGGCACCTTGCTCTCGCACAGCTGTTCCGTCAGCTCGGCAAGGCCGGTAAAATCGAATTTGTGCATCTCGGTGTGCTGGGCTGCAAACTCGAACTCGGCGCGGTCGCCGCTGCGGATGCAGAACTGATGGATGCGGCCGTCGCCCACCAGCTCATGGCAGCGGCGTAGCACGCAGGCGTGGCTCAGCTTTGCACCAAGGTAGTCGTCCCGCAGGTCGGCGTGGGCATCAAAGTGCACGATGTGCAGATCCGGATATTTCTTCACAGCAGCCCGCACGGCACCTAGCGTCACCAGATGTTCACCGCCCAGCAGCAACGGGAACTTGCCGTCCTGCAGGATCTCCTCTGCGCGGGCTTCGATGTCCGCAAGGGCGCTCTCGCTGGAGCCGAAGCACAGCTCCAGATCGCCGCTGTCGAAGATGTCAAAATCGGTCAGGTCGGCATTCTGGTAGGGGCTGTAGGTCTCCAGACCATAGCTTTCGTGTCGGATGGCCGCCGGGCCGAACCGTGCGCCCGGGCGGTAGCTGGTGGTGGAATCGTAGGGCGCACCGTACAGCACGATGCTGGCGGCGCGGTAGCTGCTGTCACAGCCGATGAAGTTTTCAATGTTGGGTTGCATCAGTGTTCCTCCACTTCCCGCAGCATTTCCTCAAGGAATGCCGGCAGGTAAAATGCGCCGACATGAAGCCGGGCGGTGTAATAGCGGGTGCGCATGTTCAGCGCCTTCCATGCGTCTGCATCCAGATCATCGATGGGATGATACTTTTTGCTGGCAAAGCCGAACAGCCAGTACCCAGCCGCAAAGGTGGGAATGTGTGCCTGATACACTCGGCTGATGGGGAAGGTGGACGCAATGCGCTTGTGGCTGCGCTGCATGGCGCTGGCATCCTCGGCATAGAAGGGGCTGCCCTGCTGGTTCACCATGATGCCGTCCGCTTTCAGGGCATTGAAGCAGCTGCCGTAGAACTCGCGGGTGAACAGACCCTCGGATGGGCCGAAGGGATCGGAGGAGTCCACGATGATGAGGTCGTACTCCTCCTCGCAGCGGCGGATATACTTGAGGGCGTTCTCAAAATAGATGTGCACCCGGCGGTCATCCATACGGCAGGCGTTGCTGGGCAGGAAGGCGCGGCAGGCTTCCACCACCTGCGGGTCCATCTCCACAAGGTCGATGCGCTCCACTCGGTCGTAGCGGGTCAGCTCCCGCACCACGCCGCCGTCACCGGCACCGATGACAAGGATGTCTTTTGCCTGCTTGTGCACCGCCATGGGCACATGCACGATCATCTCGTCATAGATGAATTCGTCGCGCTCGGTCAGCATCACATTGCCGTCCAATGTGAGCACCCGGCCAAACTCCGGCGTTTCAAAAATATCGATGCGCTGGTAATCGCTCTGCTTGGAGTAGAGCTGTTTGTTCACCCGGATGCTGTGCTTCACGTCCGGGGTGTGAAACTCAGAAAACCAAAATTCCATCTGCATTCCCTCCTTATGCCAGAACGTTCAGCCGCTCAATGTCCGGGTCCTCGGGGCCGGTCATGCTGCAGCCCTTGGCCTTGGCGTACTCGATGTAGTTCAAAATTTCCTTGGTGATGCGCTCGCCCGGGGCCAGAATGGGAATGCCCGGCGGGTAGCACATGACGAACTCGCTGCACACCATGCCCTCGGTCTCCCGGAGGGGCAGGCTCTTTTTGGGGGCGTAGAAAGCCTCCTGCGGGCTGGCGGCCACAACGGGGTCGATGTATTCCTGACTCAGCAGGCCGGAGCCGTCGGTCTGGTAGCGGCGCTTGATCTCGGCCAGCGCGCTGACCAGACGCTCCACCTCCTGCGGGCGGTCGCCGATGGAAAGATAGGCAAGGATGTTGCCAATGTCGCCGAACTCGATCTGGATGTCGTACTCATCGCGCAGGATGTCGTACACCTCAATGCCTGCAAGGCCGATATCCAGCGTGTGGACGCTGAGCTTGGTAGTATCAAAGTCAAAAACGGAGTCGCCGTTGCACAGCTCCTTGCCAAAGGCGTAGTAGCCGCCCACGGCGTTGATCTCCTCTCGGGCATACTCGGCCATGTCGGCCACTTGGTGGAATACCTGCCGCCCGCGCTGCGCAAGGTTGCGGCGGGAGATATCCAGACTGGACATGAGCAGGTAGCTGCCGGAGGTGGTCTGGGTCAGGTTGATGATCTGCCGCACATAGCCCGGGTGCACATTGGGGCCGATGAGCAGCAGGCTGGACTGCGTTAAACTGCCGCCGCTCTTGTGCATGGAGACGGATGCCATATCAGCCCCTGCCGCCATGGCAGACACCGGCAGGCCGCCGCCAAAGTAGAAGTGGGTGCCGTGGGCTTCGTCCGCAAGGCAGAGCATCCCGGCATCGTGGGCCATTTTTACGATGGCGCGCAGGTCAGAGCAGATGCCGTAGTAGGTGGGGTTATTCACCAGCACAGCCACAGCATTCGGATGCTCTTTAATGGCCTTTTCCACCTGTTCCCGCTTCATGCCCAGCGAGATGCCAAGGCGCTTGTCCACCTCGGGGTTCACATACACCGGCACCGCGCCGCACAGTACCAGTGCGTTCAGCACACTGCGGTGCACATTGCGGGGCAGAATGATCTCATCGCCGCGCTTGCAGGCGGTAAGCACCATGCTCTGCACACTGCTGGTGGTGCCGCCCACCATGAGGAACGCGTGGGCAGCGCCAAAGGCATCTGCGGCCAGCTCCTCTGCTTCCCGGATGACCGATACCGGGTGGCAGAGATTATCCAGCGGCTTCATGCTATTCACATCCACGCCCACGCACTGCTGGCCCAGAAAGGCGGTCAGCTCCGGGTTGCCGCGGCCCCGCTTGTGGCCGGGCACATCAAAGGGCACCACCCGCATTTTGCGGAACTGTTCCAGCGCTTCATAGATGGGCGCACGGTTCTGGTTCAGCCGGAACCGTGTTCGGTTCTCACTCATGTTTTTCCTCCGTCCCTGATCCCGATGCAAACAAAAAAGCGCAAGTACCGCACAAAAAGTGCAGACTTGCGCTTTGAAAAGCATTTGAATGCGCCGCCAAAGACCCCCGGAAGAAACACCAGAGTACAAAGGCCGCTTCGCATGATTCAAAAAGACGGGATTATGAGAGTCTATATAGCAATTCTGCTTTTACTGCTCTTTATTGACCGTTTCACAAGTCTGCACACTGACTGCGCAATTTCATGGTTGTAAAGGAACCAACTTATAAAATTTGAGCTGCTACGCTCAATCAATAATGGCGGCTGTGCCGCCGGTCGGCAGTGGACCCGGCTGTCCGTATGGCCTTAGCCCCGCTGGGCGGTCCATGGTAAATTGCTTTGAAAAGACTCTGCCATGCTTTGTCTCTCAAAATCAAATGTGATTTTATCATGCACAGAAAGCGTTGTCAATGATTTTTTTGAAGAAAAATTTAAAAAATCATTGCACAGAGTACCAACCTGAATACCGTTGCAAAATATTATGATGCACGGTACACTATGGTTACTACAGTTCTTATTGTTCTGCTGATCCTTGCACTGCTGGAGATCGTCCTGCTGAACGGTGCCGCAGCTGTTCGGATCCACCCTCGAGAGTGAGACTTAAGATGCCGGGCAAAACAAAAAACCAGCGTAATTTCTACGCTGGTTCTTTTGGTGGGCGCGGGTGGATATCGCGAGCCGCGCTGCTAAAAACAGCCCACTGGGCTGTTTTTGCGCCGTCTTCAGCGACGTCGTCGCAGCTGTTCGAATCCACCCGCCCGATGAGTTTAGCCTTATCGCAAAATAAAAACCTCAGCGTACTTGCATACGTTGAGGTTTTTTGGTGGAGCGAAGCAACCCAAATCCGAACCATTGCCCTCTGGGGCATCTTTGGCGGCGATTTCATCGAAAGTGATGGTTTTTGTGCCGTCTTTGTAGTTGAATGTAATCAAAACTTTTTCATCATAGAGATAAACAGCGTTCACGAATGTATTGATAAGCGTTTCCCGGTGGCTTTTCACGTTCGGGTCGAGCTTGCGGAACCGGGTCAGCCAGAAACGAACCTGATTTTCGCTTAACCGTGGCCGAGCGATTTTTTCTTCGGCAATCCGAATCTCAAGTTCTTTCTGCTGGGCTTCCAGCTTTTCCAGCCGCAATTTGGTGGAGTTGGTCAGCACACCCGCCTGGATAGCGTTCAGCATATTCTCAATGCTGTTCTCTACCTCGCGCATCTGCTTTTCCAGCAAAGGAAGCGTGGTGTTTTCCTGATCCTGCAACTCCATGACTTCTGCAACGATGGCATCAATCACGGCATCGTCCTGAATCAGCTTCATGGTTTCAGCTATGACCAAATCTTCCAGCCACTC
>OIXL01000360.1_pt1 | contig 24500 bp, 20 predicted proteins | sample 1587761 | NCBI WGS metagenome assembly OIXL01 (sample SAMN03283246) | human gut metagenome | biome: human-associated habitat; material: feces | host: Homo sapiens | place: Peru | collected 2012 | reverse complement strand
TGGCAGACATTTTCTGAAAAACTCTGCTGAACTTTTCTTCTTCCGCAGATGGAATTTTTACAATCGACTTTGAAGACTGGGCATAAGCTTTTTTTCCGCATCCAGAAAGACAAAAAATTCCGGCAATTGCAAAAGCCGCCAAAAGAATTTTTCTAGTCATCAGAAACCTCTGTAACTGAATGAATTATATGGAACATATCGAAAAATCCAGTCCGCTCCAAAGCGCGCTTTACCGGCTCGGAAGGATTCATTATAAAAAGCTTAGTCCCGGAAGATTCCGCATCATTATGCCCTGCAAGAATAACTCCAACGCCAGAAGAGTCAACTTGAATTATCTGGCTTAAATCAAGGACAACGTTCGTGTCAACAATATATTCAAAAAGCTTTTCCTGAAGCTCAGTAATCGTGTAGGAATCCAAAGTGCCTGTAAGCTCAAGCAGCATATAGTTAACACCAATTTTCTCTTTAAGAGCAAGCTGATTCATTTTTTGCCTCTTTTAAAAATCTTTTTATAAAATCTTAAGCCTGAGCCTGATTTCCCAAATATTTCATAACAAGTATTGTAATGTCGTTTTCAAGTTCCTTTGAAGTAAATTCAACAAGAGCATCATAAGTGAACTTCGCCATTTTTTCAGCAGGATAGCCGGAATTTTCCATAAGAGCAGTTTGAGTTCTTGTTTTTCCGAAGATGTCTCCGCGCAAAGACTTTGTATCAATGATTCCGTCTGTTACAATCATAACTATGTCGCCTTCGGAAAGCTTGACTTTCTTTACTTTTATGTACGGAGCCACATCTTTTACAAATCCAAGAATATGTCCTTCACCCTGAACTTCAATAACATTGTTATATGCGCGAGTGTACACAAGCAACGCAGGAATTCCGCAGTTGATATAATACATTGTGTCTGTATTGAAATCAAGAATTCCAAAAGTTCCGGCAAAGAAAGTTCCCTTGGGAAGATTTTCACGGATAAATGTATTCACTTTTGCAACAAGCAGCTTGAAGTCTGTGGTTTCAGAAAGGAAAGTTCTGATAATGGACTTCAAGATAACCATTCCCATTGAAGCCGCTATTCCTTTTCCGCTTAAAGCCCCGATTACAAAAATGTGCCGCGTGTCTGTAAGGCGAATCATGTCCACAAATTCACCGCCAATGTTGTGGGCAGGAACCATAAGATAGCCAGCATCAACTTTCTTGCTTTTTATTAAATCCATGTTTTCCTGGATAGAAGTAATAATCTGCCCGGACATTCTGATTTCGCGTTTTACAGTTCCAACTACGGCTTCGTTCATGATGTTCTTTACGTAATATCCTACAACAAAGAAATTTGAATAGAACTTGTTAAAGACTTCATAATCGTATTCAGAATAAATGTTTCCGCTGATTTTTTTGCCAAGAAGAATCAAGCCGATAACCTGGCGGCCTTCGCTCAGCATAATCATCGCATCTGAATTTGTGCTGTCCATTAGTCCAAGAATTTTGCTTCTTACAGAGGCAACGGAATTGTTGGTCTGGGCAAATTCGCGGAAAACAATCTGATGATGGTTGTTCAATAAAACATCCGCAACTGACTGGTCAATCGGAGTAGAAAAACTTTTGTCGCCGTCAGAAGAATAAATGCAGATCATGTTGCCAACGCCATCTTCAATAAGAATTTTCATTGAAGAAGAGCCGACATATTTTTTGAATACATTGAATACACTTCCTGTAATTTCATTCGCTTCAAGGTTGAAATCTATTGAAGTTATGTCGCGCTCAAAATCTTCCGAATACATTTTGTTTCTAAAAAGCTCGGAATTCTTGAACTTCCTGCGGAAAAGCATAAACACAAAGAAAACAAACGCAATCGCAACATAAATCAAAAGTTCAAAAATACGAATATTAACATTTGAAACCGGCAGAAGGATAATAAAGAAAACTGCGGAAGCAAGCATCGGCGCAACAAATCCAATCAAAAGGCGCACAAAGCCCATCAAAAGAATTCTAGCGTCAACAATTTCGTCATTACTATTTGAACGCGCAAAGAAATACAGTTCTGGAATAAATCCAATCGGAGCAAAGTTGTTAAGAACCGGCTGAATTTCAGAGCAGAGATTTATATACCAGAAAACCACCCAGGAAAGCATGATTCCAAAGACATTCTGAAGCATATTCTGCTGCTTGAGTTTTGAAGTTGTATTTTCAGCGCGGACAATAACCATGACGCAGACAAATGCCGGAATCAAACCCCTGTAAAGAAAGTTGTAAAAAGTAAGCCAGGAAACATTGAATGCGCCGCTCAGTTTTCCTTTAAATACGATTCCAGAAGAAATGCGAAGGAAGTTTCCTTTTGCAAGCGTAACCGAAGTAAATGCGTTCGGAGCAAAGAAAACCATGTAAACTGCAAGAATAAAAAGCAAAACCTGAAAAAATGTAATAATCTTGTATTTTTTATAATCCGGAAAAACAAGCATATAGCTGCAGCTGCACACAGCAAACCAGCCCATAATCAGGTAAGTGAATCTTCCTGAAAGCAAGGCTGCTGGAAATGAGTTATGAAGCTCAACATGAAGCGACTGCGTTCCATCTGGATTGGAAAGCAAAGTATGTTGCACTGAATTGTCCAGACAGAGTATAATTGTAATCGCCATAAATAAAAATATAACACCCAAGAACAAAAACAAGTTTACAAGGCTTGCGTTGGAAGAATTTCCCTTTACATTTTTATCAATGCTAAATGAAATATAAACAAGAATAGCGCAGATAATAATATTTATAACAACAAAAATCATTTTCTACCTCTCGACCTTGGCGACCATCATTGTAACGTCGTCCCTGAGCTTTTTTCCACCGTTGTATTCCATAATAAGATTTACAACATCATCTATAAATTCTTTTGGCGACTTTGCCGCGCTCTTTTTAATCGTCTTTTGATAAAGCTCTGTATCCCCAAGTTCCACGCCTTCGTCATTCATAACTTCAGAAACACCGTCGGAAGCCATAAGAATAACATCATCGCGGAACAAACGCTGCTCATCAACCTGAACATCGTCAATGTCAATAATTCCAACAAGTGAACAGTTGGAAGTCAGAGGCTTGATTCTATAGCCGGACGGAGAATTTGTGATAATCAGCGGATCAGACATGGAAGCGTTTACATAGCGGATTGTCATTTTTGCAGTATCAACGATTCCAATAAAAAGAACCGTGTATTTATCCTGAAGCTTCATTCCTTTTATCGCCTTGTCAACAGCCCTAATCATGGCAGGAAGATTTTCCTTGTCTCCAAGAATTTTTACTGTGTTCATAACAAGTCCCATGACCAGCGCGGCCGCAAGACCTTTTCCAGAAACGTCTCCCAGCATAAGTAGTGTTTTTGTCGGAGAAATCGGAAGAACTGAATAATAGTCTCCTGAAACATTTACAAGCGGACGGTAATATGCCGCAACAGAAAGCTTGTCAATCTTAGGCATATCCAGCGGCAAGAACGACTTTTGTGTGTCCGCAAGCTGCTTCCATTCTCTTGAAAGTGAAGAAATTTCAGACAAATTGCTGATTGTAAGTGCCCTGGCCTGAAAACGCGCGAATTCATCATAAAGAAGCTTGTAAATTTCAGAATCAAAAAGCTTTGTGTATCGGCAGAAAACATAAAGGTGCTTTTTATTTCTTGAAAGAATAAAACCGCGCGCCTGACTCTGCTTTGTTACAATGCCGAATTCATCTCCCATAAAGAAATAGCCTTCGCTCCAAGTAACAGGATAGTTAAGCCTGAGCGCATCCATTACGGATTTAGAGCAGGAAATTCTATCCGGGCTGTTGTAAAGGACATAGTCTTTTTCACGGTCAATAAAAAGAACAGAGCAGTCACCTTTTAATTCAAGAACTGAAGAAATCGCCTCGTAAAAATCATCCAGCGAATAGCAGAAACGGATTTTATCGATAAATTCACTTAAAATGCCAGTTTCCTTTGTAAAAAGCGCCTTGTTCCGGATTATGTCAAGAATTCCGTTTTTTAAATGCGTAACAACAACATAGATGATTGAAAAAACAACAGAAGTTGTTATAAAGGCAAAGAATATAACATTTTCACGTGCATTTTTTACAGCAGGAGAAACGGCTGAAACTAAGAAAGCTAAAATTACAAGAAAAACGGCTCCCGTTGCAATTAAAACGGCATGTCTTTTAGTCTTATACATTTCTGCACCTCGCTCTTGGGTTTATACAACAGTATATCATACTATCGGCAGAAATTTAAGAAAAAATTATATGAAACTTAGAAATGAGCTAGGACAGTTTTCCCCGATCAAGCCGGGGAATGTTAATTTTTTATCAGCCTAAGGATTCTCTTGTCAAAAGATCCGGCGAAGATGTTGGCTTTTCCAATGCGGCAAAAGCTTCCATCGCGGCAATCTGCTGACGGGAAAGCTTTGAAGGAATCTGAACCATAATCTTTACATAAAGGTCGCCTTTTCTTGAAGAGCCTTCAAATGGAACGCCTTCATCGCGTATGCGGAGAAATTTTCCATGCTGAGTTCCTGCCGGAACTTTTATAGACAAAGTCTTTTCATCAAGATTCTTGATTTCTATAGTAGCACCCAAAATCGCCTGCGATATGCTTATTGGAACTGCGCAATACAAATCATGACCATCGCGCTCAAAATATCTGTCAGACCGTACATTTACAACTATTATAAGGTCTCCGGCGGAACCGCCGTTTGTTCCAGCATTTCCCATTCCGTGGATAGAAAGCCGCCGTCCGTTTTCTACGCCAGCAGGAATTTTTACGCTCATTGTTGTTGACTTTGCAAAAACTCCAGTTCCGCGGCAAGAAGCGCAAGGCTTGTCAATTACAGTTCCCTTTCCGCGGCAAGTAGGACAAGTCTGCTGAACAACAAAGAAACCGGAGCTTCTTCCAACCTGACCTCTTCCGCCGCAGCTAGGGCAAGTCTTTACAGAAGAGCCTGCGGCTCCTCCTGTTCCGTGGCAATCAGGACACTGCTCGTCCCGCCTGAAAGTTATATCTTTTTTGCAGCCATAAACCGCTTCTTTAAAATCAATATGCAAATCATAACGCAAACTCGCGCCGTCATTATTGCTTCTGCTTCTTCCGCCTGAACTTCCGCCAAAGCCAAATCCGCCGCCAAAAAGATTTTCAAAAATATCGCTGAATCCGCTTGAGCCGCCGAACAAATCGCTAAAATCATGGAAAGCGTGGCTATATCCACCGCCAGCATCTCCGCCTCCCATTCCTTCCAATCCAGCAAAGCCATACTGATCATAAATCGGACGTTTTTGATCATCGCTTAGAACTTCATAAGCTTCTGTTGCTTCCTTGAATTTTTCCTCTGCGACCTTATCACCTGGATTGCGGTCTGGATGATACTGAATGGCAAGTTTTCTATAAGCTTTTTTTATTGCGTCCTTATCCGCATTTTTATCAACACCTAAAACTTCGTAATAATCACGTTTTGCAGACATACTGTCTTCCTATAAAATCGAGGTTGCCCCGAAATTTCTTTCAAGGCAACCCCGTTTCTCTTACTTTAGATTAGATTTTAGTTTTTTACTTCGTACTCAACATCATCAGCGTTATTTGCGCCCTTGAAGCCAGAACCATTTCCGTCTTTTCCTTCATCAGGATTTGGATTTGAAGTTCCCTGTGCTCCTGCCGCACCCTGCTGTTGCTGTGCAGCCTGAGACTTGTAAAGTTCTTCAGCCATCTTGTAAGAAGCCTGCTTCAAGTTTTCAGCCTTAGCCTTGATGTCATCGATATTATCGCCCTTAAGAGCTTCCTTAAGTTCGTTCATTGATGCTTCAATCTTTGACTTTTCGTCAGCAGAAATCTTGTCGCCTATATCCTTGAGAGATTTTTCAGTTGCATAAACAAGGCTGTCAGCTTCGTTCTTTGCATCGATTGCCTCTCTTTTCTTTTTGTCGGCATCGGCATTTGCCTCGGCATCTTTTACCATACGGTTGATTTCCTCTTCAGAAAGTCCGCTTGAAGAAGTAATCTGAATATGCTGCTCTTTACCAGTTCCCATATCCTTTGCGCTTACATGGACAATTCCGTTCGCATCAATATCGAATGTAACTTCAATCTGAGGAACTCCACGAGGTGCCGCAGGAATTCCTGTAAGGTCAAAATTACCCAAAGTTCTGTTCTGGGCTGCCATTTCGCGCTCACCCTGAAGAACATGGATGCTTACAGCAGTCTGATTGTCCATCGCTGTAGAGAAAACCTGGCTCTTCTTTGTAGGAATTGTTGTGTTACGGTTGATAAGGCGAGTAAAGACTCCGCCCATTGTTTCGATTCCCAAAGAAAGAGGTGTAACATCAAGCAAAAGAACATCTTTTACATCGCCTGCAAGAACACCGCCCTGAATTGCAGCTCCAATTGCAACTGCTTCATCCGGGTTAACAGCACGGCTTCCTTCTTTTCCAAAAATTGACTTTACAATTTCCTGAACTTTTGGCATACGGCTTGAACCGCCGACAAGAAGAACTTCGTCAATCTTATCAGGTGTAATTTCAGCATCTTTCATGGCCTTCATACAAGGCTCGCGTGTAGCTTCAAACAAATGGTCTGTCATCTGCTCAAACTGGGCACGTGTCAAAGTTTTCTGCAAGTGCTTAGGACCTGTGGCATCAGCTGTAATAAACGGCAAGTTGATTTCAGTTGTTGTCTGGTTTGAAAGAGAAATCTTTGCATTTTCAGCAGCTTCACGAAGTCTCTGCAAAGCCATGCTGTCCTTTGAAAGATCGATTCCAGTATCAGCCTTGAACTGCTCAATAAGCCAGTTTACAACACAGCGGTCCCAGTCGTCTCCACCAAGATGAGTGTTTCCGTTTGTAGATTTTACTTCGAAAACACCGTCGCCAAGCTCAAGAATTGAAATATCAAATGTACCGCCGCCAAGATCGTATACCGCGATTGTTTTTTCCTGCTTCTGATCCTTGTTGAATCCGAATGCCAAGGATGCTGCTGTAGGCTCATTGATAATACGCTTTACATCAAGACCAGCAATTTTACCAGCATCTTTTGTAGCCTGACGCTGAGCATCGTTAAAGTAAGCAGGAACTGTAATTACAGCTTCTGTAACCGTTTCGCCAAGATAATCTTCCGCAGTCTTCTTCATTTTCTGAAGAATAAACGCTGAAATTTCCTGAGGGCTGTATTCCTTCTTTGCTCCGTTTTCTTCAACTTCAACACGGACATCTTCACCGTGGTCTTTTACAGTGTATGGAACAAGCTTTGCTTCACCAGAAAGCTCGTTGTAGCGGTGTCCGATAAAACGTTTAATAGAATAAATTGTGTTTTTTGGATTTGTAACCATCTGGTTCTTTGCAGGAAGACCAACAATGCGGTCTCCTTTTGCAGTAAAACCAACGATTGAAGGTGTTGTGCGTCCGCCTTCTGAGTTCTGGATTACAACAGGCTCGCCGTTTTCCATTACAGCGACGCAAGAATTTGTTGTTCCCAAGTCAATTCCAATAATCTTACCCATAATATTTACCTCTTTTTATATTCAATTTATCTTTTCCTGAAGAAACTATTTTTGTTCTTCAGTTTCTTTCTTTTCTTCTGACGGCGGATTTACAGTTCCGTCCGGCATACTCACCATTACCTTTGCATGGCGAATAACTCTGTTCTTGAGTTTATAGCCTTTCAGATAAACTACTTTCAGAACAGGAGAAGCTACCGGGTCTTGAGAAGAGCCAATGGCTTCATGAATATCCGGATCAAACGCATCGCCTGCAACACCGTAAGAAACAAGATTGTACTTGTTCTCAAGCATACTGATGAGGCTCTTGTTTATCATTGTAACGCCATCAGCAATAGACTTTGGATCTGTGGCAGTAGCCGCGGCTTCGACAGTGCGGTCAAAGTTATCAAGGCTTTCAAGAAGATCCTTTAGCAAATTTGTGTTTGCAAAATCAAAGGCTTCCTGCTTTTCCTGAATCGCTCTTTTTCTGTAGTTGTCAAAATCAGCAGCACGGCGCAAAACCTGATCTTTTAAGTCAGCATTTTCCTTTTTCAGTCCGTCAATCTGCTTTTCAAGCTCTGAAATTTTTTCTTCTGCGGAAAGAGTTTTTTCTTTCTGAACTTCCGCATTTTCTTTTTTTTCATTCTCCTGAGCTACGGCATTCTGAACTTTTTCATGCTCTTCGTGCTTGTGTTCCTCGTGGTGATGATGTTTTTCTTTGCTCATTTCATTTTCCTATCTGATGAAAAAGATAATAAAATTTATATCGAGTTGTCAACAAATTTTTGAATTTTGTCATCAGTAATGTATTTTTTATTTACGTTTTTCCATTGGAACATACTCACGCTCTTCTGCGACATTTTTATATGCCGGGCGGTAAATGCGTTTTCCTGCGACAATCTCTTCAATTCTATGCGCGCTCCAGCCGGCAATTCTCGCAATGGCAAACAAAGGAGTGTAAAGCTCACGCGGAATTCCAAGCATTGAATAAACAAAGCCTGAATAAAAGTCAACATTTGTGCAGATGCGCTTTTTTTGTCCGTGAAGCTCATAAAGAATTTCCGGAGCAAGCCGTTCTATTGAAGTGTAAAGATTGAATTCTTCCTCGCAGCCCTTTTCCTTTGCAAGTTCTGCAGCCTTGTTTCTTAGAAGAATTGCACGCGGATCGCTGATTGTATAGACGGCGTGCCCCTGTCCGTAGATAAGTCCTGTGCGGTCGAATGCTTCTTTTTTCCCGATTTTATAAAGATAGTCCTCTATTTCCTTTTCGTTGCTCCAGTCTCTTACATTTTCTTTGATATTGTCCATCATTTCTATAACGCGGATATTCGCTCCACCATGGCGGCGGCCTTTTAAAGAGCCAACCGCGGCGGCAACAGCGGAATAAGTATCTGTGTCCGCAGATGAAACTACGTGGATTGTAAGAGAAGAGTTGTTTCCACCACCGTGCTCGGCATGAAGAATAAGCGCAAGGTCAAGAATTTCAGCTTCAAGACGAGTATAGCTCTTATCGTTTCTTGTAAGGCGCAGGAAATTTTCAGAAGTGCTAAGCTCTGGAAGCGGATTATGGATGTACATACTTTTTCCATCATAATAACGGCGTTTTGCCTGATAGCCATAAGCAGCCAATGTGGAAAAGCGGGAAATAAGCTCTATGCACTGGCGAAGAATATTTGCAACATCGCGGTTTTCAGGATCTGGATCATAAGAATATGAGGCAAGAACTCCGCGCGCTATTTTATTCATAATATCGCTTGAAGGCGCTTTCATTATCATGTCTTCTGTAAAATATTCAGGAAGAGACCTTAGGCTTCCCAAGAAACTTGAAAATTCATCCAGCTGCGACTGAGTAGGAAGCTGTCCGAACAAAAGAAGATAAACGCACTGCTCAAATCCAAACTGATGATGAAGCTCCGCGTCTTCTACAATATCCTCAACATTATATCCACGGTAAATCAGTTTTCCAGGAATGGCGACTTTGTTTCCAGACTCATCGATATAATATCCTACAACATCTCCGATTTTTGTAAGTCCGACCAAAACTCCGCGTCCGTCCGCATATCTAAGTCCGCGCTTGACATTGAATTTTTCATAAAGGGCTGGATCTATGGGATCGTTGTCCACAGTAAGTTTTGAAAGTTTGTCGATAAAATTTGAGTTCTGACTGTTTTCGTTCATAGACGAGCCTCCATTTTTGTATAAATATGCACTTTTTTTTTGTAAAACAACATCAGTATACAAAAAACTAAGTATTTATTCAATAAGAGAGAATAATTGAGACAGGGCAAGCGCATTATAAATAATTTAAGTAAAGTTTGCGCGAAGAAACGGTTTCGTGGGCAAAAACACTCTGATTGTTGCGCCCGCGTGAGCGGGCAATTCTATAGTTACTTTGCAACAATCAGCGTGTAGCGCATTATTGCGCGATTTTGAACCACGAAACCGTGTCTGGGAGAGCAGTTTTATGCTGAATACATTTATAATGCGTTTGCCCTGATAATTGAGAAAATGCAGTTTTATTAAAATTCAAAAATCCGCCCGCATAAATTTTTAGGCAGGCAGAATTTTTTTATAGACCTTACATTCTTTCCAAGTAAGGAACAAGAACAAGATCCATTCCGCTTTTTAAAACAGACAAAGTGCATTGCGCAAGAGCAAGGCGGGCTTTTGCAAGACGCTCATTTTCAGAAGCAGTTCCGACAATCGGACAGTCACGGTAAAACGCACTGAAACTTTTGCTTACATCGTAAAGGTAAGAAGCCATTCCGCTTGGATCTAAGGTTTCCGCAGATTTTTGAACAATAGAAGGAAATCTTTCCAAATCCTTTATCAAAGCCCATTCGCTTTCCGCAGTCAAAAGTGAAAAATCTTCTACCGAACTAGACGGCTCAAGCCCCTGCTCTTTTGCCTTGCGTAAAATCGAAGCGATGCGCGCTCCCATGTACTGAAGATAAGGTCCTGTGTTTCCGTTGAAGCTAAGTGATTCTTCCGGGTTAAAAAGCATATCTTTTACCGGCGCAACATTCAAAAGGTAATAATCCAAGGCAGCCAGCGCGACTTTTTCAGCAACTTCATCAGGATTCCCAACTGAATTGTCCCTGCCCCGCTCTTCAATCGCCTTTAAAGCCTGAGCATGGAGGCTATCAATCAAGTCATCAGCGTCAACAACGGTTCCCTCACGGCTTTTCATTCTTCCGCTCGGAAGGTTTACAAGTCCATAGCTCAAATGGAACAGTTTTTCAGTCCAGCTGAATCCAAGTTTTTTCAAGATATGGAAAAGAATCTTAAAATGATAGTTCTGCTCGCTTGCAACAACGTAAACAAGCTGATTAAAAGGCCAGTCATTGTGGCGGCTGATTGCAGTTCCAATGTCCTGGGTTATGTAAACAGAAGTTCCGTCTTTTCTAAGAAGAACTTTTTCGTGGCTGTCTTCATCCTTGCCTTTTCCAACAACATCGGTAACATCAATTCTCACAGAACCATCGGGAGCTTTAAAGAATACACCCTTTTCAAGTCCTTTTAAGATTTCATCTTTTCCTTTTAGATAAGTGTCGCTTTCAAAGTAGAATTTGTCAAAGACAATTCCAGTTCTCTTATAAGTTTCCTTTAGTCCGTCCAAAGTCCAGCTGTTCATTTTCTGCCAAAGCCCGCGGACTTCTTTGTCTCCCTGCTCCCATTTTACAAGCATTTCTTCCGCCTGCTGAACGGCTTCCGGGTGCTCCTTGGAATACTTGTCAAACTCAACATAGCACTGGCCTACAAAATGATCTCCTTTCATTCCAAGAGATTCCGGGGTTTCAGTTTTTGCCTCATGGAAAAGCTTGTACGCCAACATGGATTTACAGATATGGATTCCGCGGTTATTAATAAGGTCAACTTTGAAAACTTCCGCACCCGCTTTTTTTAGAATTCGGCTCACGCTTTCACCAAGGGCGTCATTGCGAAGATGTCCAAGATGAAGCGGCTTGTTTGTGTTCGGCGAAGAGAATTCAACCATAATCCGCTGACCTTCAAGAGGCTTTTTTCCTGCGGAATCAAAAGAGCCGTAGTTTTCCCCCTGAGAAACAATCGAAGCCAGAATTCCTGAAGCAGAAGCAGCCTTATTTAACTTTATATTCACATAAGGACCGGCAGCGTCAAATTCACCAAGAGAAGCAAGAGACGCATCGTTTTCCGCGGATTTTTTAAGCGACTGGGCAACGGAGGCGGCAATTGCAGGAGGAGCCATTCTGAACATTTTGGCGAACGGAAACATCGGGCTTCCCAAGTCTCCCATTTCAGGGCGCGGCGGATTTTCCACACGCACAAGCTTTTCGTCAATTTCAGGGCAATCTATTTTATTTTCAATTTTAAACTGATTCACAGCATTCAACACAGCGGATTTAAACAAATCTTTTTGACTTAACATAGTTTTTCCTTAAAAATTTTCTTTGTCCAAAAATCAAGTGGACAGAAATTTATTTTCAGAAAGTATAACAAAATAAGAACAAAGTGAAAAGCACGGGAATTTTCCAGAAAAAAAAACATTTCCGCATGAACAAAAAGAATGTTCATACTCAAACAAAAGAAGCATTCCTATTAGAAGAGGAAGAGGTTTCCGCTTAAAAGAAAAACAATGTTCCTGTTCTAACAGGAAGCACGTTCCGCTTATAACCGGAAGCGAAAAAAAACACACAGGATTAGTGCTCTTCCATTGGATGGTCTTGAAGATGTCCTGTTCTTCTAAGATTTACAGAATGATTCAGATAATGGAATGTGATAAAAACAAGCTCAACTATAGCCAAAAACAGGCAAAGCTCGGCAGTCGCAACTCTTACAGTAAGCTTGTATGAAATCAAAACTGAAAAGCAGATAAGAACCTGAAGGCACAAAAGGAATGCAATTGTCGCGCATCGTGAAAATCCAACGTTAAGCATTTTGTGGTGAATATGGGATCTGTCCGCACTGAAAATAGAACGGTGATCGCGGAGTCTTCTCCAAGTGGCGGCAATAACATCTGTAAGCGGAATAGACGCAATAAGAAGCATTATGAGCATCTTGTTATACTCAAAACTTGGAGATTCTTTGTAAATAAGCGGAAAAACTGCAACAGCAAAACCCAAAGTCTGGCTTCCTGAATCTCCAAGGAATATTCTTGCCGGCGGTCTATTGAAAACCATAAATCCTGCAATTGCGCCCGCAAGAATAAAATAAAGCGAAAATGAGTATGTTCTAAAAATCAAGCTTAAAACGCCAAACGTTATAATAGAAAGAAATGAAATTCCAGAGCAAAGCCAGTCAATTCCGTCAATCAAATTGAAAGCATTTACACAGACCAAAATCCAAAAAAAAGTAAAAATCTTTCCCAAAACAGGATTCAAGTTTACAAAGAATATTTTGTTGATTCCAACCGGACTCAGCGCAACCAAAAGAGCCGCGGCAATCTGAATTAAAAACTTAAACCGTGCGTGCAAATCAACAAGGTCGTCAATAAATCCAAAGGCAAATATCAAAAGCAGTCCTAAAAATGCTTGCCAGGCAAAATCAAATGCTCCCTTCTGAAAAAGGCAGACGTAGATTCCTGCGCAAACAAAAAAAGACACAAAGACTGCGACACCTCCCAAACGAGGAATGTTTCCGCTATGAATCTTGCGAGGATCTATTTCATCATAAATTTCGTATTTTTTACAAATCTTTATTATAAGCCAAGTAAGCAAAAGGCTCAAAACAAAAGTCAGTAACGAAGCATAAAATATCAACAAGTACCCCCCCCACTAAAAAGTTTATTTTACCACTTTTTACTGAGAGTGAATTATATATTAACATTTTTTTATATTTTCTTCAATATATTCACTGTGCATAACGCATATTATCATTGCATACACGGCAAACGCATTATAAATATTTTAACTAAAGTTTGCGCGAAGAAAAGGTTCCTGGGGCAAAAACACTCTGATTGTTGCGACCGCGTGAGCGCTCAATTCTATGGTTACTTTGCAACAATCAGCTTGTAGCGCATCATTGCGCGATTTTGAACCAGAAAACCGTGACTGAAAGCCAGTTTTATGCTGAATACATTTATAATGCGCTTGCTCTGTCATTGCATAAGTCTTTTATTGTATTTTTGAGGAAATTTGATTATATTCATTGCAAACTAAATACAAAAAAATAGAGGTGAAAAATGGCTTGTGGTGGAAACTGCTCCAGCTGCGGAGACAAATGTGAAAAAAAGCCTTTAAAGGAAAATCTTCATTCAGGCTCTTCTGTAAAAAAAGTTATCGGAATTGTTTCTGGCAAAGGCGGAGTCGGAAAATCGCTTGTAACAAGTCTTTTAGCCTGCAAAGTAAATAAAGACGGATTCAGGACAGCAATTCTTGACGCTGACATTACAGGACCTTCCATTCCAACTTCATTCGGGCTTGGAAATGTGCGCGCTGAAAGTGTTTCAGAAAAAAACAGCGACGGAAGCGAAGGCGGATACTTAAAATCAGTCAAGTCAAAGTCAGGCATTCAGCTTATGTCGATGAATTTCCTTCTGCAGAACGAAACTGATCCGGTTGTTTGGCGTGGTCCAGTTATTTCCGGGGCAGTGCGCCAGTTCTGGACAGATGTTCTTTGGGAAGACGTTGATTTTATGTTCGTTGACTGTCCGCCGGGAACTGGAGATGTTCCGCTCACAGTTTTCCAGTCGCTTCCAATAGACGGAATTATAATTGTTTCTTCGCCGCAGCAGCTTGTGCGCGTAATCGTTGAAAAAGCCGTAAACATGGCAAACATGATGAATGTTCCGGTTTTGGGCCTTGTAGAAAACATGAGCTACGTAAAATGCCCGGACTGCGGAAAAGAAATAAAAGTCTTCGGTGAAAGCAACATCGGAAAAATCGCGGAAGAATTCAATCTAAAAGTTCTTGCCCGCATTCCAATCGAACAGAATATGTCTGCTGCTGTTGACAAAGGCGAAATTGAATCTCTTGACGCTCCTTTTATTGAAGAAGCCGCAAAATCTATAGAGGTGCTATGATTTCCCCGGAAGAAGCAAAAAAACGCGCAAAGGAAAATTTTCTAAGCGGCTTCAATTGCGCCCAGTCAGTTCTTGAAGTTTTCTGTGGGGAACTTGGAATTGACCGGGAGCTTGCATTAAAATCTGCCCAGGCATTTGGCGGCGGAACTTGCAGGCTGCGTGAAATGTGCGGTGCGGTAAACGGAATGCTGCTTGCATTGAGCATAAAAAACGGCAGTTCAGACCCAAAGGACAAAGAAGCCAAGGATTCAGTTTACAAAGACGGACAATTTTTGTGCGAAAAGTTCAAGAAAAAGAACGGCTCGTTTATCTGCCGGGAACTTCTTGGACTTTCTCCGCTCGGACAATCCCAAAACTACCTGCGAAAAAATTCCGTGGAAGGAAAAGCAGATTCTCCAGTTTCAGAAAAAAGAACAGAAGAATACTACAAAAAACGCCCTTGCCCGGAACTCTGCGCTGATGCCGCTGAACTTTTTGCGGAATACTTGAATTCAAAATGAAACTTATCTGCGCGCCAATGGCAACCTTGAGTCATGAAGCATTCAGGATTTCTGTGGAAGAATTCGGAGGCTGCGATGAATATTTCACCGAAATGATAAATGCCTCTTCGCTTTTGAATATGGGACCGTTTGAAAAATATTATCTTATGAACGGACCCTGCCCGGAAAAAATCGTGTGGCAGCTCACGGGAACTTCCGCGGAATCGTTGGCAAAGGCAGCTGAAATTGTGTGCGAGAAAGGCGGAATCGGAATCGACTTGAACATGGGCTGCTCTGCCCCGCAAATTTACAAGACAGGAGCCGGAATCGCCTGGATGCTAAAGCCGATAAAAGAAACCGCAGAAGCAGTCTCAAAAGTAAAAAAATCGCTGGATTTAATAGAAGAAAAAACACAAAACCATTTCAGATTTAGCGTAAAATGCAGGCTTGGAAACGAAAATTTCACGGAGCAAACTTTTTTCAACTTTACAGATATGCTTGTAGAAAACGGAGTTGAGCTTATAACGCTTCATGCGCGCACAATCAAGGAAAAATACCGCGGACTTCCAAGGTACGAGTTTTCGAAAAAACTTTCACAGCGGTATGAAAAAAAAATCAAAGTCTATGTAAATGGCTGCATAAAGGACACCGCCAGCGCAAAGTTTGCCATTCAACAAGCCCCGGAAGCAGACGGAATCATGATTGCAAGAGCCGCCGCCGAACGTCCCTGGATTTTCGCGCAAATAAAAAACGGCCTTGAAGATTCCGCGGAAAAAATTACAGTTGACAGGATGCAAACTGCGTTGAACTTTATAGACAATGTTGAAAAATTCCAGCCAAAGGAATTCCACAAGACGCGGATTCAGAGATTTTTTTCGTATTACTGCGCGCAGTTCGAATTCGGACATTATTTCCAGACAAAAATGCTTAATTACAAGTCAAATGAAGAAAGCCGCAAAGAAATTCGTGATTATTTTCAAAAACAGCCTCATGAACGCTTCATTCAAGTGTGAATTTTCAGTTTTAAGGAGTTTTCTTCAAAAACAAGAGATATTCTTGTATTTTTATATATACTCTTGAAGATTTTTGTATATTCCTGAGTTCTTTGTATAAATATTCAAGGATATAAGTTATTCTTCGCAAATATTGAATTTTCCAAAAGAATATTAAATATTCCTCATAAATTTTGAGGATTCAGGCCGAATTCTTCCTTGGGCTGATGCAAATCGGAATTTTTCGGCTCAACATGAATCACAATGTCGTAAATTTCAGGAATTTCCCTGCGGATTGCACTTTCAACCTGCTCGCTAAGCTCGTGCGCCTCGTAAACGGAAAGCGACGGGTCAACTTCAATGTCCAAGTCAATGTCAAAGCTTGAAGCCATTCTGCGGATTCTTGCCTTATGCGGATTTTGGACACCAGAAACTGTCGCAACCGCATCGAACAGTTTTTTATAAAGCGAGCTGTCGGCGTTTCCATCCATAAGCTCAAGGTTCATCCTCGCAAAAAGGGAGGCGGCATTTTTTATAACCCAAAGCCCCACAAGCAGCGCAATTGCCGGGTCAAGGAAAGGAAGCTTAAAAAATTCGGAGCATAAAAGGCCTGCAAGAACTGCCGCGGAAAGCATTATGTCGCTTTTCATGTTCTGGGCGTTTGCCTTTACAATTTCGCTTTCGGCGATTTTTCCGTAGTGAAACTGAATCAAAGCAAGAAGAGATTTTCCCACAATCGAAACAACGGCCGCATAAACCGCCACAAGTGAAGTTTCAGCCTGAAAATCATGCAGGATAATTTTTTTTGCTGCGGAAAGTACAATCTGCGCGCCCGCAAAGAAAATTATAAAAGCCAAGGCCATTGTCGCAGTAGTTTCGGCTCTTGCGTGCCCCCAAGGATGCTCCTTGTCGCCCGGCTGCTGAATTATGCGGCTTACAAACAAAGTTACAAGCGCAATCAGAACATCGGTGGAACTGTCAATTGCATCACCTGCAACCGCAAGAGAACCTGAAAGATATGCGAACAAAAACTTCACAGCGGCAAGAACTGCATTTCCAACGAGAGCCACAACTCCTGCCACTTTGATGTAATGGGCTTTTAAGCTTGTCGAGTTCATTTACTTTGCCACGATGTTTACAAGCTTGTCTTTTACAACAATGACTTTTGCAATTGTCTTTCCGTCTGTGAACTTTTTATAGCCTTCTGTCTGGGAAGCAAGATTCTTGAGCGTTTCATCGTCTGTTCCGGGAGCAGCTTCAAATTTGTCGCGGAGTTTTCCGTTTATCATTACAACAATCTGAATGCTGTCTTCCTTGCAGAATTCCTCGCTGAACGAAGGCCATTTTTCGTAAGCCACAGTTTTTGTTCCGCCGAGTTTCTGCCAAAGCTCTTCGCCAAGGTGAGGAGCATAAGGGCTAAGAATAAGAACAAAATCCTTCCACATTTCTTTTGGAAGTGAATTGAACTTTGAAGCTTCGTTTATAAAAATCATCATCTGGCTGATTGCGGTGTTGAAGCTGAGAGAAGAAGTGTCTTCCGTAACTTTTTTGATTGTCTGGGCGAAAGTTTTTCTAAGCGCAACAAGAGCTTTGTCTTCAAGCTTGCCTTTTATGTCGATTTCGTCCATTGGCTTTTCGCTTATGTTCCAGACTTTTTCAAGGAAGCGGTTTATTCCTACGAGTCCCTGCGTGTTCCATGGCTTGGAAACAGTGAGCGGTCCCATGAACATTTCGTACATACGCACAGAATCGGCTCCGTACTTCTGAATCATTTCATCAGGATTTACAACATTCTTGAGCGACTTTGACATCTTGGCGATAATCTGCTCAACCTGCTCGCCTGTCGCCTTTTCAAAATATTTTCCGTCCTTTTCTTCAACTTCGTCAGTTGGAACAAGAGTTTTGTTTTTGCGCTGGAATGCAAACGAAGTTATAAGTCCCTGGTTTATAAGGCGATGGAACGGCTCTTTTGTTGAAACTGCTCCTATGTCGTAAAGAACTTTGTGCCAGAATCTTGCATACAAAAGGTGAAGAACCGCGTGCTCAGCTCCGCCTACATAAAGGTCAACCGGCATCCAGTATTCCTCTTTTTCTTTTGAGCAGAACTCTGAATTGTTTTTTGGATCAAGGTAGCGAAGATAATACCAGCATGAGCCGCCCCACTGAGGCATTGTGTTTGTTTCGCGCTTTGCCTTTCCACCGCATTTAGGGCAAGTCGTGTTAACCCAGGATTCGATTGCGGCAAGAGGACTTTCGCCAGTTCCTGTTGGCTGATAGGATTTTACATCAGGAAGCTTTACAGGCAAGTCTTTTTCCGGCACTGGAACGCATCCGCATTTTTCGCAGTGAACAAGAGGAATTGGCTCTCCCCAGTAACGCTGACGGCTGAAAATCCAGTCGCGGAGCTTATAGTTTACAGTTGCCTTTCCGCATTTTTTTTCTTCAAGGAATTTTATCATTTCCTGAATCGCATCTTTTGTGCTTTTTCCTGTAATGAATTCCGAATTGATTGAATATCCGTCCTTTGCGGAAGTGCATTCGTTTGCCACGCAGAAAATTTCCGGGTGGGCATCAACAAGCTTTTTGTATTCCTCTGGATTTTTTGAAGCGGCCTGTAAAAGTTCCGCGCCTTTCTTTTCATCTCCACCGCCAAGAGAAACAATGTCTTCTTTTGTAGCAATTACTTTTATAATCGGCAGATTGAATTTCTTTGCAAAATCCCAGTCGCGCTCATCGTGCGCAGGAACAGCCATAATCGCGCCAGTTCCGTAAGAAGTCAAAACGTAATCAGAAATCCAGATTGGAACCTTCGCTCCGTTTACAGGATCAATTCCGTAGCTTCCTGTAAAGACTCCTGTTTTGTTCTTGTTCAAGTCAGTGCGCTCAAGGTCGGATTTTTTTGCGGCCTCTTCAACATAAGCTTCTACTGCCGCTTTCTGCTCTGGAGTTGTGAGTTCCTTAAGCATTTTGTGTTCCGGCGACATTACCATGTAAGTGCAGCCAAAAAGCGTGTCGGCTCTTGTTGTGTATACTTTCAAATATTTTCCGCTTCCGTTTCCATCTTTGCCAGCGACTTCAAATTCAACTTCCGCACCGCAAGATTTTCCAATCCAGTTTTTCTGCATGAGCTTTACACTTTCAGGCCAGTCAAGCAAATCAAGATCTTCAAGGAGACGTTCTGCGTAATCGGTGATTTTTAAAATCCACTGGCGGATTGTCTTGCGTGTTACAACTGCACCGCATCTTTCGCACCTGCCTTCTTTTACTTCCTCGTTTGCAAGACCTGTAAGGCAGGAAGGACACCAGTTGATTGGAGTTGCAGCCTCGTAAGCCAAGCCTTTTTTGTAAAGCTGAAGGAAAATCCACTGAGTCCATTTATAATATTCAGGATCACAAGTTGAAACGCATCTGTCCCAGTCATAACTGAATCCAAGAGCTTTTATCTGGCGTGTAAAATTCGCAATGTTAGCGTTTGTTGTGATTGAAGGATGGGTTCCAGTTTTTATCGCATAGTTTTCAGCAGGAAGCCCGAATGAATCATATCCCATCGGATGCAAAACATTGTAGCCGTTCATGCGCAAGTAGCGGCTGTAAATATCTGTGGCAGTGTAGCCTTCAGGATGTCCTACATGAAGCCCCGCACCACTCGGATACGGAAACATATCAAGAATATATCTGCGTTTTTCTTTTGAAAATGATTTGTCTTCTTCTACGCGGAAAGTTTTGTTTTCTTCCCAGTACTTCTGCCATTTTACTTCGATATTTTGAAAAGGATAGTTAGACATAAAAAGCCTCTGTAAAAAATGATGTGGCAGTATTATAGAACAAACTGAAAATATTTTCTATGGGATTTGAAAAGCAAAAAAAATGACTTGAATTTATTTTTCAAATTCCGCACGCCAAATTTCCGCAAGTTTTTCAAGGGAAAATGAAGCGTTGGCAGGACTTGTGGACGGAAGCGTTTTTAGCATGGAGCACAAATTTTCATCCTGATATTTTAGAAAATATTTTGCGGCAGTTTTTCCATTGGCAAGAATTTTTTTGACCTTGGAATTTTCAATAATCGATTTTATGTCGGAAGGAACAACGCTTCGGATTGAACTGTCAGATGAGCCGCAAATTGTGCATTCCTTGATTGAATCGTAAACTGCGATTTTATTCCGCCTCAAAAAATTTTTCTTTTCTTCTGTAGACTTCGGAATCTCCTCGCAAAAAACAAGGGCAAGCATTTTCCAAAAACGGTTCTGCGGATGTCCGTAGTAAAATCCATTTTTCCGCGACTTTACAGACGGAAGGCTTCCCACAATAAGAACGCATGAATCTTCACAAAAAAACGGACTGAACGGATGCACAATATGCTCTGGAACAAAAATATTTTTCTGCATAAAATTTATTTTCTCGTTTTCAATTTTGATTAATGATAAAACAAATGCAGACCTGTTGTCATCAAGTCAATTAAAAAATTTTGCAAAGGTTGAGGAACTGATTTTTTCATTCTATAATTTCTGCGCTTGAAAAAAAAACGACGAACGAACTTTTAGAAAATCTAGAAAAACTGCACGATCACAGTGAACGCCTGCAGTTACACGTTGATTACAGCGCATGAGGAGAAATCGCATACGAACAATGAGCATTACTGTAACGCAAGGTGAAATCATGTGCAGCCGATAAAAATCACTATGATTATTTATAAAAACAAATGTTTTCAATAAAAATAAACATGATTATTCTAAAAAATATTTATTTTACGTGAAAATCTCCACGATTATTGGCAAGAATATTTATTCTAAACTAAAATCGCCGTGATTATCTATAAAAACACTTATTTTTAATGAAAATCATCGTAATTATATGCAAAAATATTTATTTTCAATAAAAATTACATAATTTCAGCAATTATTAAAAACAAAATAAACTTTTCCCGCCGAATCAGGGCTTACCGCATCATTTCTGAAAGCCTTGAACCTGCAGTTTTCAAAAACAACCGTTTTTCTTCCATCGTATCTGTCCATTCCGAGCGTAACAAAATCGTGGCTGGAAAAATCAAAATTGCGGACAGCCGTGCGGTCGGGAAGCTCCCTGATTTTGTAAGAGGAAAAATTGAACTGGTCTGTGTCTGTGCGGAAAGTTACCGTAATGCCGGGCGCAATCTCCGTGTTGCCGTTTGCCACCGTAAAATCCGCCGACTCATCCGCGCCGCAATTCCGGCTGTCAGGAATATTCGCATAATCCCATGAATTCTGGCGGATTCGGTCAGAATCATCGTCATCCTCATCAAAAATATGGCACGAAATAAGCAAGGCTGAAAATAAAAATACAGTTGAAAAAAGAATAAAAAATTTCTTCACATTGCAATTCTATATTTTTACAGAAGAAGAATCTATACTATTTAAAATAAATAAACCTGCCAGAAACAAATGCTCTATGCTCCAGCAGGCAAAAAAAATAACACTAAAATTATAAGTTGTTATTCAATATTATTTTTGATTTAATTTAGAACGTCTGGTTTCGTGTCCGCACTATAATCTGATGGTTCCTTATCATCAATAAAATTAACTTTAACCTGAAGATAATCGTCATCATCTTGTAAGATAGCTTCAACTGGTGATGAATATCCATCCCAAGTTATATCCAATCTTTTCATATAATATTCATATTTAGCAGCAGTGCATGTAAAACTCTTTTTATACAAAGCTGTAAAATTATCATTGTAATACCAAATAGTTCCTGATGTAGCTGACTCAAAATAAATACAAGACTTTAACTTCTCACCATAGTACATTGTATAATATTTTCCTACGTGTCCATCAAGCTTAACTGTACTTCCATTAGAGGTATCGTCAGTTCCCCCCCCCACTACTACTTGAACCGCCGCCATCAGAGCAGTCGATAAAGTTTGTCATTGCAAACAGCGCAACAAGCACCGCAGCAAGTTTCAGCATTTTTTTTCATAATTACCTCCGAAAAAATGATTTCTTAAAATATTTTAGCACTCTTTTTAAATAAAGCAAATGAAAAATACATAAGTTTTTTGTTAGTTTTTTATGACAACTTGAAAAAATTCCCCAAATTAAAGTATTCGCTTTAGAAATACTTTGTCAAAAAAAAATCAACTCATCTTAACAAGTAACCGCTTGGTAACTAAAATACATTCATAAGTAAACGAACGGTTACTTAATATCAAAATTCAAAACGGAGATAAAATGTCCTGCGAAACAAAAGAGCAAATTATAAAAACTGCGCTTGAACTTTTTTCACAAAACGGATTTTTAGGAACTTCCATGAGCGACATTGCGTCTCAACTAAAAATCACAAAGGGCGCACTTTACAAACATTACGAAAACAAACAACAAATTCTTGAGCAGATTATTGAACGCATGGCAAAGCTTGACTTGGAGCGCGCAAAAAAATACGAAATGCCAGAAACTGAACAAAAAAAATTCGCGGAAGCATACATTCATATTCCAACTGAAAAAATCCGCAAGTACAGCATTGCGCAATTCAGGCATTGGACGGAAGAAAATTTTTCCGCAAAGTTCCGCAAAATGCTTACGCTGGAACAGTTCCGCAGCAAGGAAATGTCTGACCTTTATCAGAATTATCTTGGAACCGGACCGCTTGAATACATGACAAAAATTTTCAAAAAGATGACAAAATCAAAGCCGAAAGCAAGACAACTTGCGCTTGAATTTTACGGACCAATTTTTATTCTTTACAGCGTTTATGACGGCGCAGAAGAGAACGCAAAAAAATCAGTTTTTGTTCAGCTTGAAAATCACATAAAAAATTTTATAGAACAGCTCGAAAAAGAACGGGCTGAAAAATAATCAAAATAATTTCGGAGGAAAAAATGAAAGCAATCATCTACACAACAAACACAGGAAGCACGGCGCAATACGCAAAGATGCTCGCGGAACAAACCGGAGTTCCGGCATTTTCAATGGAAGAAGCAAAGTCAAAAGTCGAGGCAGGAAGCGAAATCATTTATCTTGGCTGGATAATGGCGGCGCAAGTAAAAGGCTACAAGGCGGCTGCAAAAGAATACAAAATCAAAGCAGTCTGCGCAGTCGGCATGGAACGAACTGGAACACGCACAAAACAAATCCGCGAAAAAACTTCTGTTCCAGTTGCAATTCCTCTTTTCACATTGCAGGGAAATTTCGATGTGAAAAAACTGCGCGGAATCTACCGCCTTATGATGAACCTGATGGTAAAAATGATAACAAAAAAACTTGGAGCAAAAACAGACCGCACACAGCAGGAAAATGAAATGCTTGAAATTATGCTTCACGGCGGAGAAAAAGTTTGCACGGAAAATCTAGGCGAAGTTATCAACTGGTACAAAAAAGTTCAGTAAAAATTAAAATCAGAAAATTTCATATTGACATTGCCCGGCATAACCGAGCAATGAAAGTGCATTTTTACTTCACCCAATAAACGTAGTTTTCTTTGCGAGGAGCGGCTTTTGCTTCTCCGCCTTCGGCAGCGTAACCAAGTGCAACGTGCCCGATTCCTTCAAAATCGCCCTTTATTCCAAGGTCTGAAAGAATTTTTTTGCCAAAATCGCTTTCAAATTCCTGCTTTGCGCGGTGAATCCAGATTGAGCCGAGTCCTAAACTTTTCGCTGCATTCATCAGATTTCCCATAACGAGCGAGCCATCGTAAATGTAGTTTGGAGAAACGCTTTTATCGGCAAGAACAATTAAAATCACAGGTGCGCCATAAAACGGATCAAAGCCTTCACTCCAGCCGCCGATTTTTCGGTTTTCTTCGCTGATTTTGTCGCGAAACTCTTTGTTTGTAACCGCAATAATTATTGGCGACTGAAGATTTTTTCCGGTCGGCGCAAAAGTTCCGGCTCGGATTACAGCATTCAAATCTTCTTCAGAAATCATATCAGGCTTGAATTTGCGGCAGCTTCTGCGTGTTTCAAGATTTTTTAATGTTTCGTTCATAGTGCAACTCCTTGTAAATTATTTTCTATTATCTTTTTCGGCATTTTTATCCTTATTGAAAAACAGGATTTTATTCATTGATTCCGGCGAATAAATCATTTTTAACGGAGAAAAAAATAAAGAAAGCAAGAATGTCTGCCGCTCATATTTTTTTTTGCACAGCTTAGTTACTATTGACAGAATCACAAAAGACTTATATATTACTATTCGTAGAAACAAAACAACCGCAGGCTGCTGCGTTGCAAACTTTACACCTTACAGGAGGAACATTTATGGACACAAAAAAAATCCCTTACAAAATCTACTTGAACGAAGAAGAGATGCCGCAGCAGTGGTACAATATGCGCGCCGACATGAAGAACAAGCCCGCGCCTCTTTTGAATCCGGGAACGCTAAAGCCTTGCACTGCGGAAGAGCTTGAGCACGTTTTCTGCAAGGAGCTTGTAAAGCAGGAGCTGAACGAAACCGACCGCTACATTCCGATTCCTCAGGAAATTCTGGACTTCTACAAGATGTACCGACCTTCTCCGCTCACAAGGGCTTACTGCCTTGAAAAGAAGCTCGGAACGCCGGCAAAAATCTACTACAAGTTTGAAGGAAACAATACATC
>OIXL01000353.1_pt1 | contig 24823 bp, 24 predicted proteins | sample 1587761 | NCBI WGS metagenome assembly OIXL01 (sample SAMN03283246) | human gut metagenome | biome: human-associated habitat; material: feces | host: Homo sapiens | place: Peru | collected 2012 | reverse complement strand
CTACCGCTGCCGCCTTGAAAAATCCATCTCTCATCTGCTGTTCCCTTCCTCCCCATTTTCCCTTCCATTCTTCGTTTCTGCTTTCAAACCCGGGAACAACGGTTCCTCCCATGCCCGCAGATCCCGGAATGGAAAAAGAGGCGCAGATTCCTCTGCGCCCTCTCTGACCTGACTCTGTATAACCGGTTATCCGATTGCCGTGACTCCCGATGCAACCGCAAAGCTTAAGACGCCCATGATGACGCCCGCAAGTGCCACACCGCCAAGAACCGCAAGTACACTCTTCTTGAAATCCATATCCAGGAAGGATGCCGCCAGCGTTCCGGTCCATGCGCCCGTTCCGGGAAGCGGAATTCCCACAAAAAGAAGAAGCGCAATATAAAGTCCTCTTCCTGCCGTTGCCTTGAGCTTCTCTCCGCCCTTGTGTCCTTTGTTCAGGCAGAAAGAGAAGAATTTGCCGATCACCTTCTTGTCTGCGCCCCATTCCAGCACTCTTCTTGCGAAGAAGAAAATGATCGGAACCGGGATCATGTTGCCGATCGCAATGATGATATACGCCGCCAGCATGTTGAACGAAGGATCCGCTGTGTGAAACGCCTGCGCAATCGGAATTGCTCCGCGCAGCTCAATCAGCGGAACCATGGAAATCACAAAACAATAAAAGTACTTATTCAGCATTTACTATCTCCTTCAGTGCCTGCGTCACCGCAGCCATTTCTTCTTCTGTTCCGATGGTAATGCGGAGATACTCTCCGATCAAAGGCTTGTTCCAGTGGCGGACATAGATGCCGCGCTGCCGGAGCTTTTGGAACAGCTCCTCTCCGGAGTGCTCCGGATGTTTTGCAAACACAAAGTTTGCTCTGGAATCCGGGAAAACAAATCCCATTTCCGTCAGATCTTTCTTGAATTTCTCTCTTGTCGCAATGATTCTGGAGGTCAGGCTCCGAAAATACGCCTCATCCTCCACCGCAGCGGTCCCCATCCGGATGGTCTGCAGGTTCATTGTATAGGAATTGAAGGAAAACTTCACATTCTTCAGATAAGAAATCAGTTTCTCGTTTCCGATGGCAAATCCGATTCTGGCTCCCGCCATTGCTCTCGACTTGGAAAACGTCTGTACAACCAGAAGGTTATCATATCTGTCAATCAGAGGAAGCGCCGAGGACGCTCCGAAATCGACATAGGCCTCATCCACAATGACGACCTTGTCACGGTTTGCGGAGACAATGCGTTCGATCTCCTCCAAAGGAAGCTCGACTCCCGTGGGTGCATTGGGATTCGGGAAAATAATCCCGCCGACCTCCTCGCCCTTTCCTGCAAAGGAAGGAGAGTCCGGAATATAGTTCTCCGGATCGATCGTAAAGTCCTCCCGAAGAGGAACCATGGTATACGGAATCCGGTAAAGATCCGCCCAGACGTCATAAAAGGAATATGTGATGTTCGGGAACAGGAGCTTCTTTCCTGCTGTAAAGAACGTGAGAAATGACATGGACAGCACATCGTCCGATCCGACTCCCACAAAAACCTGCTCCGGCTGTACCTGATAGCGCTTTGCAAGTGTCCGGACAAGCGGCGCAGCATCCATATCCGGATAAAGCCGCATCGCCGCATAGTCCTCCGCAAGCTTCCTGGCGGCTTCTGCAACGCCGGGTGCCGGCGGATACGGGCACTCATTCGTATTCAGCTTGATAATATTCGGATTCTTCGGCTGCTCCCCCGCCACATAGGGCGATACACGCCGTACATTCTCTTCCCAGCTCATTATTGCAGCACCTTCGAGAGGAAATCCTGAAGCCGCTGATTCTTCGGATGTGCGAAGAATTCCTCCGGCGTGTTCTCTTCCTTGATGGTTCCCTCGTCAATAAAAATCACCTTGGACGCTACCTGACGTGCAAACGCCATCTCATGCGTAACGACCACCATCGTCATGCCGGACTCCGCAAGCTCCGTCATAACCTGCAGAACCTCGCCTACCATCTCAGGATCCAGTGCCGAGGTCGGCTCATCAAACAGCATCACCTCAGGGTTCATGGCCAGCGCGCGGCAGATGGCAATTCTCTGCTGCTGACCTCCGGAAAGGGAGTGCGGATATGCATCTGCCTTGTCCTCCAGATTGACGCGTCGAAGCAGCTGCAGCGCCTTCTCCGATGCCTCCTCCTTGCCAAGGAGTCCCAGCTTCACCGGTGCCAGTGTGATGTTGTTCATGATGGTCAGATTGTGGAACAGGTTAAAGTGCTGAAACACCATTCCCATTTTCTGCCGGACCTTGTTGATATCCGTATGCGGATCATTGACCTGAACATCATCCAGCCAGACCTCTCCGCTCGTCGGAACCTCCAGAAGGTTCATGCAGCGGAGGAAGGTAGACTTTCCGCAGCCGGAAGGCCCGACCAGGACGATCTTCTGGCCCTTCTCGATTTCATAATTGATTCCACGGAGGACCTGATTGTCTCCGAATTCTTTCTTCAGATCCTTGACCCGGATCATTGCATTCTTCTCTTCTGCCATGTTATCCACCTCACCGGTTGTCACTTGCGCGCAGCTTTTTCTCCAGAATTCCGAAGAAGAAGGACAGGATTTTCACAACCACAAAGTACATTGCTGCAGCTCCAAGGAGAGGCATCATGTATTCGTAGGTTGCGGACGACACCTGATCCGAAGCATGCGTCAGCTCGGAAAGTCCGACGGCTCCTGCGATGGACGTCTCCTTCAGCAGAGTGATGAACTCATTCAAAAGAGACGGGAAACAGTTCTTGAACGCCTGCGGCAGAATGACTGCCAGCATGGTCTGCATCTTGGTGAGTCCAAGAGAACGCCCGGCCTCCATCTGTCCGTCATCCACCGACAGAATGCCGCCTCGAATAATCTCAGCAACATACGCGCCGGAGTTGATTCCGAATGCCATCACTGCAACCAGGACCTTGTTCTTCGAGGTCGCCATGATCACATTCCACATGATCAGCAGCTGAATCATCGTCGGAGTTCCGCGGATCACATCAATGTATACATAGGCAATTCTGGAAAGAAGGGTTCTCTTTCCCTCCTTCGTCCGCTGCATATTCAGAAGGCACGCAGCGGTACCCAGAAGAAGACCCAGAAGTGCCGCAAAAAGCGTCACCTCCAGAGTATTGCCCAGTCCCTTCACATAGAGCTGCCAGCGGTTGTTCTTAATAAAAGCTTTAAAAAACTGATTGGCTAATTCTGACATGGTATTCCTTCACCCTTGAACGGTTTCTCTTTTGATGCTGATTTATTGTACCCTCTTACCCTGTGTTTTGAAAAGAGGGTGAGGAGCATCTTGCTTCTCACCCTCTCCGAATCCGGTACAGACATTATGTCGGAAACCAGATACTTGTGATTCTGTCTTGTTATTCTGCCTCGTAATTGTTGACGTACTGCTCCAGAAGCTGATCGTAGGTTCCGTCTGCCTTCATGTCTGCAAGAGCACCGTTGATGGCATTCAGCATGACTTCGTCATCCTTGGGCATTGCGATACCGTACTGCTCCACATCGAAGTTAAAGGTGGAGCCCTCTACCAGCTGAATTTTGTCCGAGTACTGGGAAAGGAAGGCTTCGCCGGGGACCTGGTCGATGACGACTGCATCATCCTTGCCGTTTACCAGGTCAAGTACTGCCTGATTGAAACTCTTTACGGAAACAACTGCGCCGTCATTGATGCCGCGTGCAACTGTCTCACCTGTCGTTCCGCCCTGTACGCCGATGGCCTTGCATGCCTTCAGGTCATCCTCCGTCTTCACCTCAGAGTCGATCGGAAGAAGAACTGCCTGTGTTGCATCGTAATAAGGATCCGAGAAGTTTACGGCTTCCTTTCTCTCATCTGTGATGGTCATGCCGGTTGCGCCGCAGTCGATCTTCGTGCCGATTGCCGGAACAATTCCGTCAAAATCCATATCCTCGATGACAACCGATACGCCGAGACGCTTTCCGATCTCGTTCATCATGGCAACATCGAAGCCGGTGACGTTGTTCTCATTGGAGGTAACTGCCTCGAAATTGTCGGTGCCGTCTCCCACATACTCAAACGGAGGGAAGGTTGCGTTCAGGCCAACCGTCAGCTCTCCATCGGAAAGGTACTTGGAGCCGGACAGATCTGCAGCTGCGCTTTCTGCTTCTGTGGTTGCTTCTACCTCTGTAGAAGCTGCTTCTGCTTCCGTGGTTGCTGCCTCTGTGCTTTCGGAAGAGCTTCCGCATGCACCAAGACCAAATGCCATTGTTCCTGCGAGTAAAACTGCCAATGCTTTCTTCATAATATGCCTCCTCTTGTTTCTGTAAGCGCTGAATGCGCTCTGCATAATATACATCTTTTCCGGTAAGTTACACCCCCGCCGCTTCGGTTTCTTTTCGATATCAACGGCTGATGAATAGTATAATATGCATTTTTATTCACATATGCAAGAGAAAATACAACGAATATCGAATTTTATACAGTCTTATCTTCGTCATTTTCACAAACTATGCAGTTCCTTCTGGCCATCCGTGTGCGCAAAGGCCATCCTGCGGATCAGCTTTTCTTCCTTCGGGAACTTTTCCAGCAGTTCCTTCTGATCCACAAGCCGGAAGCCTTCATAATGAAAGTTCGGCATGGTCGCGCAGCTCATCAGCGTATAACCCTCAGGATCCAGGTTTTCTGCTCCGAAGATCGCCCCCTTCGGAACAACCACCATGGGCTCTTCTCCTTCCCCGCAGCCAAGCTTTCTGCACTCGCAGGTTCCGTCCGGATTCAGAAGCCACAGTGCCACACCGCAGCCCTCATGGAAGTACCAGATCTCATCGCAGTCAATGACATGGAAATGCGAGACATCCTCCTGCCCCAGAAGGAAATAAATCGTTCCTCCCATCACCCGTCCATCCTTCGAGCTTCCGTATTCGGCCGGTGCCGCATAGACCTCGGAAAACCAACCGCCCTCGGGATGAGCTTCCAGATGAAGCCGGTCAATCCAGCTCTGCATTCTAGCCTTGACTGCTTCCGCTGTCATTGCATCGGTTCCCTTGACCGCTGTCTCCTTGCTCTTTGTCTCCATGCTCTCTGACCCTTTGTTCATATGGATTTACCTCCTGATCTATTTCCAGATTTTCACCTTTGCGTAAAATCTTCCCTTTCTTGTCTGAGCTCCCGCTCCGAGATATTGAAATTTGCCATGCCCTCTCACCGAGACACGGCTGCCCGGCTTCAGGTCATACCCGCCGGAGAAGGCCGTCCGCCCGTCCACAAAAACAAGCTCCTGCTCCACGAGCTCCTGCGCCTTTCCGCGGGAGAGATGATAAACCATGGCAAGAATCGCATCAAGCCGTTCCGAAGAGACGGAGCCTTCCCGCTCCTCGAATTCCGGACGGATCGTACAGGACGAGGCCGGAACCGGATGACACACAACGCTCGTGTGCCGGATCCGGATCAGCTCCGAACAGATCAGTTCTGCATTCTCCTTCATCACGAACAGATACGCATTTTCGGAATCTGTCAGAATATCTCCGATCCGGTCTCTTTCCAGTCCAAGATTCATCAGCGCTCCCAGATAATCCCGGTGTGTCAGCTCATCGGCAAATTTCCGGTTCACCGGCCGGACCTCCATGCAGGAAACCACCTCCGGCTCTGCTTCCTCCTGAAGAAGAAAGCTCTCGCGGTCCAGATAATCCGGAAGAAAGCACAGAACTCTTCGCTCCGCCTCCTCCCAGCCTCCGTAAAGGATCCACGGAACTCCCTGATAAATCCCGGAGCTCCTCGTCTCATCCTGCGGATCCACCGCATTCTTCCCGGCAGCCTCCAGAAATTCCGCCTGCTCCGATGCCGCAAGAAACTGCGTATGTGTTACAAAATTCCCCTGATATGCCTTTTGGGAAAGTTCTTTGACTCTTTTAGTCAATATTGTATTGTCCATATTTTATTTTACCCGGATCTCCTTCTGCAGATGGAACGAATAAATAATCTTCTCCGTCACGGGAAGCTGCAGCATCTTCGACAACGCTTCCGCATAATAATTCAGCTGCACCTGATATCGCTCAGAAAGCTGCTCTGCATATTTTACGTGATCCGTCTTGTAATCCACAATAACCACATGGCGATCTGCGTCCTCGCCTTCAATCAGAAAGGCATCGATAATACCCTGAATCAGAATGGTCTCCTCTGCAGGAAACTCCGGATTCAGACGGTTCGCCGCAATTCCCAGAACGAAGGGCTGCTCCCTTTGAAGAAGCCCTTTCTGATCCGCCCTGGCCATCCGCGCCGCAATTCCTGAGGAAAGGAATGGAAGAAAGACCGCCGGCGTCAGCACCCCGGCATATTCCCTCGGAATCGTTCCATCCGCCAGAAGCTGTGACACACGGCTCTCAAACTCTGCGGCGGTCACCTCGCCCGGCTCTCTCCAGACCTGGTAGTTGATTTTCTCGCACATGCGATGGATGGCGGTTCCGCGCGCGCTTCCTGTCAGAGCTCTGCCAGTCTTCCGGTCCTTCTCCGGAAACAGGCTGTCTGCGCCCTCGCCCGGCTGAATCAGCTCGTTTTCTTCCAGCATAGCCGCCCGTTTCAGCTCTGTTACCGTGGTCTTTGTGTATAGTCCTTTCAGATTCTCATGCGGATACCGGTAAGAGAATCGCTTCTTCAGGATGCCAGCAAGTGCCGGATCCGGAAGGGCCTCTGCTCCGCCGTCCTCCATCAGATGAAGCGTCCGGAGAAGCTCTCCCTGGGCGGCCTGATTTTCCACCTCCGAAAGCCGAAGATCCGAAATCGCAATCTTCCGGAGCCGGATGGGCTCTTCTCCCTCCGCCTTCAGCGCCTCCATGCTGTCCAGAATCAGCGGAAGAAATCCTGAGGCAGACCGGATCAGCGAGGCCGGCAGGTGCTTCACGGGAAGACTTACCGAAGCCATGTCCATCGCGACCTTCTTCTCTGCGCGGGCGCCGTCACGGACAAAGCCGGTCAGAATCAGCTTTTCCTTCGCTCTTGTCATGGCGACATACAGAACGCGAAGCTCCTCTCCGAGTGCATCCCTTGTGATCTTGGAGGCCACCGCCTTCTGCCGGAGCGTCTGCCTGCTGCTTCGAAGCTCCGGCACCACAAAGCTGACGCCAAGTCCTGCGTCGGTATCCGTAATCAAATCTCCCCGCACATCGCGCGAGAACGGATGCCTTGCACCGAGACCGCAGACGAAGCAGATCGGATACTCCAGTCCTTTGCTCTTATGGATGGTTGTCAGACGCACAACATCTGCATTTTCATCCAGAACATTTGCTTCCCCGTAGTCCACGTTGTATTCATGCATCTGATCGATATAACGAAGAAAGCGAAACAGTCCGGCATAATCTCCCTGTTCAAAGGCCTCCGCCTTCACGAGCAGGGAATGGAGATTGGCCGCTCTTCTTGCTCCCGCGGGGAGTGCCCGGACATAATTCTCGTATCCCGTGCTGCGGATCAGCTCACTGATCAGCTCATGGATCGGAGTGGACGCCATCTTCTCCCGGTACCCGGAGAGCCAGGAAAGAAACTGTCTGCAGTGCTCCCGGAGAGTCGGCGAAATCTCCATGGCGTCAGCACTTTCTGCCTCTTCCGGAGCCGGATCTCCTGCTGCCGCAAGCACGCAGTCGTACAGGAGCTTGTTTTCCCACGAATTCTTCTGCTCCTTCTGATCGTTCTCCCGGGGATAGAGGCTCCGCAGGCTTCCGATTTCATCCAGCGTAAAGCCGCCAAAATATCCGCGGAGCACGCCGTACAACGGGATATCCTGCCTTGGATTGTCGATGACGCGCAGCGCCTGCAGGACCGCACGCACCTCCTCCGCTGCAAAATATCCTCCCTTGTACTCCAGGTACAGAGGAATTCCCTCCTTCTCAAAGATCTCACGGAAGGCATCCTGCTTGCCGGAGGTCGATCGAAGCAGGATCACAATATCGCCGAATCTGGCAGGGCGAAGCTCTCCTGTCTCCTCGTCCGTGACAGGAAGGATTCCCACGATTTCCCGGATTCTCTGCGCCACCGCAAGGGCCTCCTTGCGCGCGGACGGGAGCATGGCAATCTCCTCCTCCGCCTCGTTCTCTTCTCCATCCTCCGAATGAAAATCTCCGGAATCAGAAGCCCCGGAATCGGCATCTCCTGCATCGCCGGGTGCTCCGTCCACCAGAAGAAGCTCCGTCTGATACACATTCTCCGACCGAGGGTAATGCGCGCCCACCTTTAAGGATACCGTCTCATCGTAGTCGACACCCCCGATTTCACGCCGCATGAGCTTCGTAAAAACCGCATTTGCCGCATCCAGAACCTCCTGCCTCGATCGGAAATTCTGATCCAGATCAATTCGCTCCGTCTGCGGATCGTCCTGCCGGTAGGTTTCAAACTTCTCCTCAAAAATCTCCGGCCTTGCATTCCGGAAGCGGTAGATGCTCTGCTTCACATCGCCCACCATGAAACGGGCATAGCGGCAGCTTTCGCCTCCGCGCTCTCCCGCTATTGCCGACAGAAGGAGCTCCTGCACCTCATTGCTGTCCTGATATTCATCAATCAGTATTTCGTCAAAATAATTCCGGTATCCCTCGGCAGCTTTCCGAAGAACAAAGCTTCCATCCTCCCGTCTTTCCAGGAGAATCTCCAGTGCCATGTGCTCCAGATCCGAAAAATCAATGACATTCTTCTCCTTCTTGACCTGCTGCAGGAGCCTTCGGTAGCCGATTGTCAGAGAGATCAGTGTGGAAAGAGGCTTCTCCGCCCGCTGCATCTCGTACACCGTAAGAGACGGATCCTCTTCAATATGATCATGAAGCGTATCCAGTCTTTTCTTCAGCTGCTTGCGAAGCTCCTGTACATCGCTCTTTCTCTCTTCGTTAATTCCCTGCTTCTCTGCGCCACGGATCACAGGGAGCTTCGCCAGAGAATAAGAAGAAACCTCCAGAAGCCTCTCCCGAAGACGCTTCCGGTCCGTTTCGTTCTCTGCTTCCTTTGCGAGAGCATCCAGCTTCCCGAAAAGCTCACTTTCCTCCTTTTCCAGAAGCTCCAGGTACGGAAACGGACCGTCCGGAAGTCCGGCAATGCGGACCATTGCCTCGTGCAGCATGGACAGCTCCGGCAGATTTGCTGCTTCCTCCCGAAGAATCTCTCCATACCAGGGGCTTTGAAACAGCTCCTCCTCGCTTTCCACATGATAATCTTTCCTTCGCTCCTCCAGCCACACCTCCGGATACGGATGTGAGTCCGCCGCCTCATACAGCATCCGGATCAGATCCTCCAGATGCTCACTGTCCTTTGCCGGGCAGAAATACTCCACACACGCCGCAAAATCCGGCTCCTTTTCCTCAAACTTCTCTTCCAGAAAGCGCTTCATCACATCCTTTTTCAGAAGCACATTCTGCGTATCATCCATCTGACGAAAGCCGGGATCCAGATCAATTTCACTGAAGTTGTTCCGAAGAAGAAAGGTGCAGAAGCTGTCGATGGTCGTAATCTGCGCATGGTGAAGGAGGGTCTCCTGCCGCTGCAGATGACGGTCTCCCGGATTTGCCTCAAGTCTTGCGGAAACTGCGCGGGCAATGCGCTCTCTCATCTGCGCCGCAGCCGCCCTTGTAAAGGTCACAACCAGAAGGCGGTCAATGTCAAGAGGATGCTCCCCCTCGCTGATCATCCGCACAATGCGCTCCACCAGAACAGCGGTTTTGCCGCTTCCTGCCGCTGCAGATACCAGGACATTGTGATTTCGTGCATTCAGGACTTTTTTCTGTTTTTCCGTAAATTCAATTGCCACGCCGCACTCCTTGTTTTGTCAAAGCTCTCTGTATTCGTACCCGGGGATTCTCACATCAAAGCCGCACACATTCCGGTACGGACAATAGCTGCAGGCCGTATAGGACGCACTCTGCCGGATCGGAGAGGCATCCACTCTTCCGTCCAGAATATCCTGTGCAATCGTACAGAGCTTCTGCCGAAGCTCCTCCTGCAGCGCATCGTACTCTTCCTCCGACAGCACCTTGCTGGAGGAGGAAACACCGCCCTTTTTCAGAAGCTTCACCGGAATCACGGAGGAGGACAGCGCTCCTTCCGAAAGATCATGATCGAGATGCTCCAGAACCTCCTGATCATTTCTTACCAGTCCGCTCGGACGAAGGCTGCTTCGAAGGCACTGCAGCTCCATGTCTCTTGCAGCTTCCTCCCGTCCGGAGAGCAGCTCGGAAAGGACCCCCTCCGCCTCTTTTGTCTTCAGCATCGGATCGTCAAAATGATAATAGAGCATGGCCGCAGGAATCACAGTTGTCCCCGGCCTTTGCTTCTCCAGAAACCGGACCTGCGCATCCATATACAGCATCAGCTGAACCCGGATTCCGGCCCTTATTTTCTCAGGGTCCAGATCCTGCAGACCGGACTTGTAATCCACAATTTTAACCAGAAGCTTCCCGTCCGCACGGCACAGATCCACCCGGTCAATCCGCCCCTGCAGAACAAGAATTCCTCCTCCGGGAAGCGTATAAGTCAGTTCTCCGTTTCTTCCAAAGGACTGCTCCAGATAGGCAGGCTCAAAGTCCCCCTTCTTCAGCTGGTACTGAAGCGTATCCACCGTCCGCTCCAGAATCTGCTGCAGGCGTTTTACCTGATAGCTGCTGCGCGCCGTGGCATACAGAATCTGATCATGATAGCCGCCCGCCGTCTCGGAAAAGGCCTGCCTTGCCAGCGTATGCCCTTCCTCCTCGGAATATTCGGACCACCGGATCCCTTTTTCCTTCAGAAGCTGACCGAACCGCTGAATGCTCTCGTGAAGGATCGTTCCGGAGTCCCTGGCTTCAAAGGTATACTCCTCTCTCTCCTGAAGCCGCAGCGCATACCGAAGGTACTGGCGAAGATAGCACTGCGCCGCCGTTTCCAGCCGCGTAACAGAGCCCTGTATCCTCTTCTGATACAAAAGCTCTGCCGTCTTCTCCGTGATCGGAACCGGGCGGTAATGAAGAAAGGCCGCCTCCCGAAGCTTTCTGGTTTCCTCTCCTGCAAGAAGCCCGTAAATTGTCAGGAATTCCCGCTCCTTTTCGCGCTCCCTCAGGTACAGTCCGTCCGCATAATCGCGAATGGCACCTGCCAGGTACGTCCCGGCATCCGCAGCAGAAGCAAGCTGCATCGACGCAGGAAGCTCCTCCGGGATCTCAACCGGAGCCTTCGGAAACATCTGCCGGAGAAGCCCGATGAGATAGGACGGCCGAAGGCTTCCTCCGTCCTCCGCCGTCTTCACATAGGAGACGTAAAGAAGATCCCTGGGCTTCGTCAGGTTCATATACAAATACAGTCGCTGGATGTACATCTGCTGTCTCGGCGTCGGGGCAAGCTCTGCCCCGCTTCCGGAGAGCACATTGGTTTCCTGAAGAAATTCGCGGTCCAGATCGGAAATCAATCCGCCCTTGGAGGATCCCTGCGGAATGTTTCCATCGTTCACCCCGAGGAAAAACAGGACCTTCACCTCCGACAGTCTGGTCCGCACCATATCGCCGGCAAGAATCCGGTCCACCTGCTGCGGAAGCGTCCCAAGACGGATCTCTTCAAAGCCGGCTTCCACCAGCTCCAGGAAATCTGCAGCCGAAATTTTCTCATCCCCGAGAAGGTCATACAGCTCCTCCAGAAGATGGAGGATCGCATCATAGATCTGACGGTACTCCATAGCAGCCGCCGTCTCTCCTCGCTTCTCCAGCTCCTGCGCCCGCTCCTCCATCTGCTCTCCCGCATCGATGGCAGCAAGGAAGTCATACAGTGCCTTTGTCCGTTCCAGGGCATTCGCTCTTCCCAGACTCTGAAGGGAGGAAAGCTGTGCAAGAACCCGGGTCCGCATCGGCTCATACGCATCATCGAAGGCGGTCTCCCAGCGCTTTCTGGAAGCAATTCCTCTTGCAAGGCAGTAATTCTCGAGACGATCCACCTCATCCTCCGAAAGCCCGGTCAGACCGCTTCGAAGATACCGGAACATGGTTTCATAGGAATAATCCCCGCCTCCGATTTCCAGTGCCCCGCGAATGGTTTCCGTCAGTGGATTCTGCAAAACAGAACGGTTTGTATCCAGATACACCGGAATTCCCATCCCTGCAGCACAGATCCGGATGTCATCCTCATAAGCCGACAGATTGCCGCTGACAATCGCGAAATCCCGGTAATGATATCCCTTTTCGGCAATCAGCTCATGAATCTTCCGGAACATCTGGCGAACCTCTGCCGCCGGATTGCTCGCAAGCACCAGGTGAACCGGAAGCTCCGCCGCGTCCTTCCGGTATGCGCGGACCGGATAGCGAAACAGCGATTTTTCCAGATGTGCCAGGGCAGGGTTTCCCGCAAAGCGGGGCGGCACCGCTCCTCCCGTCTCATCCCCGATATACCAGTCTTCTTCATGCGGGATTCCGCCCTGCCCTGCCATTTTGCAGATCTGAGCGACGGTTTTTCTTGTCAGATAGAAAAGATCCTGCTCCTCATAGGCCTCTCCCTGCATCACGCTGCGGATCGGCGTTCCGCCGTCTTCCGCATAGTCCAGAGAGAAAACCACCTCTCTGGCGTTCTGCATCAGTGCAAGAAGAACGCGGTTCTGCACCGGCGTAAAGCCGGTAAACCCGTCAAAAATGACAATGCTCCTGCGGATCAGTCCGGAGCGCGGAATGGCCTCCGCGAGGAGATCAAGCGTTTCTTCGCCGGTGATGTAACGGTTCTTCCGCTCCTCCAGAAAAGCCTCGTACAAAAGCTTCAGATCGAGAAGCCTTGCTGCAAGACCTCCCTGCCCTCCTGCTGCCGCACCCGCCGCAAGGTTTCCTGCCCCCTCCGGGGTAATCCCATACTGCATGAATTCCGAAATGACCGACTTGATCTCCGCAATCATGCCGGGTCTCTCAACGCCGTTTCCAAGAACCGTCAGATCCTTCCGGCAGCGCGACACCAGTCTCCGGAGAAGGAGTGTTTTGCCCATGTCGTCCAGAACGCCCCGCTCGTCCGCACCCACCTCCTCGAAGATGCGGTGCGACAGACGACCGAAGGAAAGCACGTCCACATTCAGAATTCCGCCGTACTCTCCCGCCGCCAGAACCATTTCCTTCTGCGTCTGCATCGTGTACTGATCCGGCACGACCACCAGAAAATTCACAGAAAAATCCTGCCGCGCCAGTGCGTCCCGCGCGTACTGCGTCACCCGCTTATGAAGCTCACTGCTTTTTCCGGCGCCGGAAGCACCCAGACAGAATCGATAACCCATGACATCCTCTCCCGGCCGCAGTCCTCTGCTCTGCGGCCCTGTTCATATCTCTTTATCTTATCGCAGATCCCACCGTCCTGCACGAATTGTCCGTTAGAAACGTGCGCCGCTAGGCGCACGCAAAAAAGCGTCCCCTGATCTGCACACTGTGCAAACCAGGAAACGCTCTATTTTTCGTTTCTTCCCCGCAAACCGGTGCAGCTTTCGTGCCCGAACGGCTTTTTTATGCCTTGCGGTTTTTCTTATACCTTGCGGTTCTTCTTATACCTTGCGGTTTTTCTTCTCTGCTTCGTCAGCGAAATTCTCGCCCTGATGAATCTGAAGGTCCACACCGGTTGCGTTGGGGCCTTCCTCCTCGAAGTTGTAATCCTTACCGGGCAGGATCGCATTCAGCAGGATACCAACGAGAGATCCGGTTGCAAGACCGGAGAAGCTGACTGCGCCAAAGGTGATGGCACCTGCAGCGGAGTAGTTGATACCGATGGACAGCACCAAAATCAGGGCTGCGATCAGAACGTTGCGGCTCTTGGAGAAATCAACATGGGTCTCAACCAGGTTCCGGACTCCGACTGCGGAAATCATTCCGTAAAGGACCAGAGAAATGCCGCCGATTGTTGCGGAGGGCATTACCTCAATGATTGCTGCGAATTTCGGGCAGAAGGAAAGCACTGCCGCAATGACTGCTGCCAGACGAATGATTGCCGGATCAAAAACCTTGGTCAGTGTCAGAACACCGGTGTTCTCACCATAGGTTGTGTTTGCCGGAGCTCCGAACAGAGAAGCCAGTGTGGTTGCAAGACCATCGCCGCACAGAGTTCTGTGAAGTCCGGGATCCTTGATATAGTTCTTTCCGACGGTGGAGGAGATGGCGGAAATATCACCGATGTGCTCCATCATCGTAGCAAACGCGATCGGAACAATTGTAACAACGGAAGCAAACAGCAGACCGCCGTCCAGCTTTCCGCTGGTGAAGATTGAGAATACCGTATTCTCATAGTGAATCGGGAAGCCGATCCATGCTGCCTCGCGAACCGGTGTAAAGTCGATGTTTCCGGTAACTGCCGCAACAAAATAGGATGCGATAACACCAAGGAGAATCGGGATGATCTTGACCATTCCCTTGCCCCAGATGTTGCAGACAATAACCACAACGATGGCAACCAGTGCAATCAGCCAGTTGGTTTCACAGTTTGTGATCGCCGACTTGGAAAGATTCAGTCCGATGGTAATGATGATCGGTCCGGTGACAACCGGAGGGAAGAACTTCATAACCTTGTTCGCCCCGAATACACGGAACAGACCTGCCAGAACCAGATAGACCAGACCTGCGCAGGCAACGCCGAAGCATGCATACGGCAGGAGCGGGCTTGCGCTTCCGTCCGCATTCAAAGGAGCGATGGCTGCATATCCGCCAAGAAACGCAAAGGATGATCCCAGGAAAGCAGGCACCTTACGCTTCGTAAGGAAATGGAACAGAAGTGTTCCAAGACCAGCAAACAGCAGTGTGCTGGAAAGGTCCAGGCCCGTCAGAAGCGGTACCAGAACGGTTGCGCCGAACATTGCGAACACATGCTGAAAGCCAAGGATTGCAATCTTTGGTGCTCCCAGCGAGGATGCGTCGTAAATCGGCTGATCTCCGACTACAATTTTCTTCTTTGTATCACTCATATTTCTCCCTCTACCCGTTACTCAGTAACAGGATTTCATAACAAGGGCCGGGGAAGAACCATTCTTCCCTGGCCTTTGGAATGCCCTCATATAAAACTGAAAATTACGCCTCATCGTCGAAAAACTGCTCGACCTTCGGTGCTTCACTCTCTGCAGACGCTTCTGCCGGCTTTACGGTTTCTGCCGGAGCAGGTGTCTCTTCCTTTTCTTCCGCCGGCTTTACAGCCTCTTCCGAAACAGGTGCCTCTTCCTTCCCTTCTGCCGGAGCCGCCTCTGCTGCCTCGTCGTAAAGTGCTCCCTCCTCGTTCTTCTCACGGAGGATCTCACGGATCTTCGTAGCCGAATCCTTTACGGTCTTACCAACCTCGGTTGCAGCAGCTTCCACGGTGTTCAAAACTTCCTCTCCCTTAGGGCCGACCGCTTCCTTCATCCGGTCCACTGCCTGCTGCGATCCATGCTGAATCGTTGTGTAAGCACGATTGGCCGCCTGCTTGATCGTCTCCGCGGTCACGTCAAAATCATCCTCTTCAAAATCCTCTTCGGCCTCTGCCTCCTCATCGGAAGGAGCGCCCTCGAGCTTCTCAATGTCCTCCAGATCGGAGTCCATATAATCCTCATCCTCTTCCACCTTCGTCAGATAGCTGTATACCCCATACACAGCTGCCCCAACCAGAGCGGTTCCGAAAATAAGCTTACTGATTTTCCCCATTTCAAACCTCCACGCATAAAAACACGATAAGCCACCTGTGGCTTATCCTCCATCGCAACGGTTCTGCTTTGTTGACATTTGTACCAGTGTATACCACCTTTGTATAAAAAGGAAGTAATTCTTTAACGAAATTGCTGTTACTTTGTCACCAGATCCAGAAGACGCTGGTAGCTATCCACCACATCATAGACAACCTCGCCATTACTGATTGCCTTGAAATGTTCCCTTGCACAGTGAATTTTCGATTCCTCAATGAGGCGCAGCTGCATGGAATTCATGGATCCCTTTGTTTCAGCCACAAAATAGATATGCTTTACCGCGCCTTCATAAAAAGCAATCGCCCAGTCGGGGTTATAGTGTCCCACCGGCGTAGAAATATAAAAACCATCCGGAAGCTTCACATATACCGCAACATTCGTATTTGTGTCCAGCTCTGCAGCAAACTTCTTCTCATTGCTAGAGTCATATATAATGTGGTCGTACAGATGCTTCTTTGCCTTCATTGCATTCACACCAAGACGGCCTTTGATGGTAGGTATAGGTTTTGCCAACACCAGTCTCCATCTCATTAAAACGTCCCTCCAGTCTCGCAGAAGGCTTCAGCTGATTTGTCCGCTGTACTTTCTGCAGATTTTCAAGAATGACAGGATCAGATAGCTCTGGCACGATCCTGTCATTGCTCCAGCCGGTGAAATTCTCATCATCAGTCAATGTCTGCTGGTAATAACCACCACCTTTGTCCATCATGTAGGAGGGAGTCAGATAAGGCTGTCCGGCAAAGACATCCACCACGGCTTTTGCAGCATCAGCCTGAAATTTCTGATGCTTAAATCGTAGTCTCATCGCCTTCGCCTCCTGTTTCTTCTGTAATCCACTCTTCCAGCTTCTTCTGCAACAGCTTTTTATTCGGCAAATATAAGCTGTACTCTGCTGCAAAAATATTACTGTTTTCCGGAAGCGTCATCCGCACAACCGCATCGTTCTTCTCTCTGCAAAGTAAGATACCAATCGTAGGATTCTCATCTGGAAGTTTCTGGTAACGATCATAGTAATTGACATACATTTGCATCTGTCCCAAATCCTGATGAGTGAGTTTGTCAATTTTCAAGTCAATCAGCACGTAGCAACGCAACAGGCGATTGTAAAAAACAAGATCCACATAGAAGTTTTCTTCGTCATAACTGAATCGTTTCTGCCGTGCTTCGAACAGATACCCCTTTCCCAATTCGAGAAGGAACTTTTGCAGCTTATCAATAATTGCCGACTCAAGATTCGTCTCAGAAAACTTTTCCGACTCTTCCAGTCCGAGAAATTCAAGAACCGTTGGCTGTTTGACAATATCAGCCGGTTTTTCAATCACGTTGCCTTCCTGTGCCAGGCGCATCACTCTATCCTTATCCCGACTGAGTGCCAGCCGCTCATATAGACTGGAATTATACTGCCGCTGCAATGTTCGCAGGCTCCATGCCGATTTTGTGGCTTCTATCTCATAAAATCTGCGCTCATCCAGGTTTCTGATACGCATGAGCTGTAAATAATGTGACCATGACAGGGTAAACGGAACATCTTCGCCAGAAATCCGAAACAGTGTATCGGATTTCTCTTTTATGAATTTCCGAAACAGTGTTTCGGAAATTCGTCCCTGATAATTCAAATAAAACTTCCTTGCATTTTCAAGCGTATCAACAGAAAATCCTTTACCAAACTCTGCATTCAATGCGTCAGAAAGTGTCTGGATCACCTTTTTGCCATAACCGGCACGTTGCTCACCTGACTGCTGTTCCTCAACAATCCAATAGCCAAGCCCATAATATGTCATGAGCTGCGTATAGTTGATCTGGTTTGAAGCATATTTTCTGGCATAGCGAATCAGCTCTATGGAATTTCTGCATAGAGTATCCATTTTATCAACTGTAAGGTCCGAGCTTTTCACTACCAATTTGTTCTTCATCTCTGGACCCTCCTTACAGCACTTTCACGGAAGTATCCGGTGCAAGCTCTTTGAAAACCTCGGTCACATTAATTTTGGCCGGGATGCCCGCAAAACTGCTGTCGCGGAACACGGCGCGCAGCTGTTTACGTTTTGCAATTGTCTTAATCACACTGTCAGGGATATTCTTGTCAAAGCAGGCAATCAGGTCACCATCATTATAGTTATGTACCGTACAGCCTTCGATACTTTCAGACTGATACGGCAACGACAGCGGCAAGCCCCACTCCAGAAGGCACCCAAGCAGAAGGTCAAGATCGGTACGATCTTCCTTAGGTAAGTTTTTCAAACTACATCATCCCCTTTATTTCAATTTTTCAGGTAATAATATGCTCAGAACATCGTATGAGGAATATTCAAAATCAACCGTCTTCAAAGTGCCCTGTTTCTCAATGCACATACGTACTACACGATTATCATGTTGCTCCGTTTTACTTTTGATTTTTGTCTGGCTCACTCTTCCTGTATATCGATTCTGAGAGACTTTTCCTCCTGTAATCTTTGTCTCGCTTGTAATTGATCCTTCAACCCGAATACTTTTGATATCCGAAATCGGGATTTGCGCTATTGCTGGAGCATCTGCGTCAGCATAGTTTTCTGGGTAATCCGTAATTTCTGAACGATAGATATATAATACATTGTGATAAACCCAAATTTCCCAATCAACAAAATATAGTTGATAGCTTTGCAAATCAGGGAAGCAATATGGCTCAGAGGCAAAGCGGATTGTATTACACACCTTTGGTTTTCCAGCCGTCAAAAGAATCGCATTTGTTCTCGTGCAAATTGCATCGTACTCGTGTTTTCCTTCATTCATCAAGCTCTGCATCTCTTTTCTGGCTTGACGCAACCGTTCATCCCTTTCTGTAGCTGATTCTTTTTTTCTTCCAAACAGCATTTACTTCACCTCTACATTCAATATTTCTCTCACAGCATCCAATAATGCGTAGTACAGATAGCAATCCTTCACACGCGCCGCGGGATGAGAGAAAGTGATAACAATTTTATTTCCATCTTTGAAGTGCCAAACTCCACGAGCGGTCATCTTCCAATCTATTTGTTTTTCACGAAAACAAGCATTCACAAATGCCTGCTCAGTCCCACAGCAAATCACAATATCAGGAGCATATAGTTCAAACTGTCGCCGCAGAATATTCGCATTGTTTAATGCCGCCGTGTAGACTTCTTTATTTTTTGACACATAGCTGCCAGCTGTTTTCTTCACATTAATAGCACAGATTTTAGGAAGCATCTTTTCACGTCTGGTCCAACAGTCTTTTTCTGCCTCTGACCATGGCAATTCTTTTTGAAGATTAAAAATGCCTTCCGTCCACCTTGCTATATTGTCCCATGTGGGATCATGTTCACGGCCTCGACCGCCACTTTGAAGATGATCACATAAGCTCCAACCTGAACCGCCGTTTACTTCCTTCAGTACATACATGATTCTATATGGTGCTGATATATATTGTGCCTCATCAGGAACACCATCCACAATAATTGAAGGATCCAACTGCCGTAGCTTGTCGAAAAGTTCTTTTTGGCACATCGCGATACTCATAGCGGTTCACTCCTTCACTTACAGATACTTTTTAAATGACTTCTTCATTTTAAGCATAACAGCATCTTCACTAACATATCTTTTTCATAATATTTCACAACAGCCAGTGCCGTGAAGGTTTTGCCAAGACCTACGCTGTCCGCAAGAATACAACCGTTGTATTTTTCAAGCTTATTGATGATAGCAAGCACGGCATCCCGTTGAAAATCGTAAAGCATACCCCGGATTTTACTTTGCTTAAAACCGGTTGCTTCATTAGGAAGGACATCCTCGGAAATATCATCCAGAAACTCACTGAAGACATGGTACAAGGCCATGAAATAGATAAATTCCGGAGAATTCTCCGCATAGGCTGTGCTGATATTCTCAATCACTACGTCAGTGACATCCTGCATTTTCTCACGGTCATTCCACAGCTGATCGAACAGCTGCATATACTGTCGGGAAAACGGGGCTTCCATGCAGTTGACCATGTTGTAGGTATTATTTCCACGCTCGCAGCCGATATCTACCGTAGTAAATCCGGTCATCGGCATATAAGCGGTCTGTACATGCCCTGCATCGACGGTCATAAATCCCGTCATATTTTCTCCAGTCGTATTCGACTTAAATTTGGCTTTTCTTCGAATCCAGTCCGCGCATTCCTTCGCAATAGCACGCTGAGTCATCTCGTTGCGGAGCTTGATCTCAAATTCCGTACCATACAAACTGGTTTCTCTGGAAAGGCGAGGAATATAGAACTCTCGCTTCTGCTTTTGCGTCTTCTCCTTTACAAAAGTTGGTGATGTGAAAATAAAGCGGAATTCCTCGACGGATTCCAGTTGCTTTTTCAACTCCTGATATGCATACATGGAAAGGCAAGCTGCTGCAATTGACACTCTGCTCCCACGTTTTATCTCCACTCGCAGATCATCACGAACGGTATTGCTGACATTATCGAGTATCTTCACGTCCTGTACCCACCCATCTTAGTCTTGCATTCTTATTCCGTCTGCGATGCGTTCTCGTAAAATGGATCATCCGGAAAGAATTCGACGACATCGCCTGCACTGCAATCAAGAGCAAGACATATCTTTCCGATCAGTTCAACAGAAACCGGCTCATTACGTCCCATTTTTACGATTGTACTGGCACTGATTCCTGCCTTTTCACGCAGTTCTTTTTTCTTCATGTTCTTATCAATGAGAAGCTTAAACAGCTTATTGTAGGAGATTCTCATAGTTCTTTCGCCTCGCCGCGTCTTATATCTTCAAACTAAGATAATACAGGCTAAATTATAGCATTCTTTAATCTCTCCACAAAGAGACAACTCGTTCATATAAAATCTTTTTCTTTCTTTTACGCGCTGTCACTTCATGATCAGAAAATTCTCTGATCACTCAAACAGTAAAACCAGGGACGCATATTGTTTCAACGTCTATCAGTTCTCCACTCTGTATTGAGCAGATATATTATTGTGCATAAATTTATTTTGTGTTAGTCTAATTGATAGACTGATTCAGTCAATTTCAATGGATACCGGGAACTCTTCCCGGACTTTTCACAGAGGAAGCATCCGAAGCAGCATGAACGAGAAATTCTACGATCTGAAAAAGGAAAAACAGGACCGCATGATCAATGCAGGACTTCGCATTTTCGCGCTGAACGGGTATCACCATGCCAGCACGGATGAAATTGTGAAGGAAGCAAAGATCAGCAAGGGGCTTCTGTTCCACTACTTCGGCAGCAAGGCCGGCTATTACGGCTTTCTGTACAGCTATGTCTCCCGCTATGTCATTCTCGAGCTTCGCAGCGCAATCCGTGAGCCCGGCATCGACTTCTGGGAGCTGCAGAGCCAGATTCTGGAAACAGAAAGCCGCCTGATGGAGCAGTATCCTGCTGTTTTCCTGTTCTTCGAATCTGTGAAAATGGAAGATGACAGCGAAGGTCTGTCCGTTCTTGAAGAGCTCGATGCCACAGTTCCGGACATCTACGATTCCATGCAGGCCAAGGCTCTCATCGGCGGTTACCCGGGCATTCGCGATCTTGAGCTCGTCTGCGGCACAATTCATTACATCAAAATTGGCCTGATGCGAGAGCTGTTATACGATCCCACAACGCCCATTTCCATGTACACCGCACATGTAGAACAGTATCTGGAGATGCTGAAAGCCCTGACCAAGGGCTGAATTTCCTCCCCGCGCTGATCTTATGCTTTTGAGGATGCTTTTTCTATCTCGAATACATCCATGGACAGAAATGAATGCATCCCTGGACAGAAAATCTGCCGCTCAGGGATGATTCCTCCGCTGGAAAATAATCCCTGCAAAGAATTTCTTCCGCTCAGGGATGATTCCTTCGCTGGAAAATAATCCCTGCAAAAACTTTCTTCCGTTCAGAGATGATTCCTTCGCCGGAAAATAATCCCTGCAAACAATTTCTTCCGTTCAGGGATGATTCCTCCACTGGAAAATAATCCCTGCAAAGAATTTCTTCCGCTCAGGGATGATTCTTCCGCCGGAAAATAATCCCCGCAAAGGTGTTCTGCCATATTAAGATGCATCTTAAATTGGAAAATCTTCCTGAATTTCCACTTCTCGCTCGAATCAGCTTCCGAGTTTCTCCACAACAGCTTCAGAATCTCCCCCCAGCAGCTCCGTAGCCTCACGCGCAACAGCTCTGGAAAATTTATCTCTGCTCTTTCGATAATGTGCTATCATAGTTTCATGAATTTCTGCAGTTTTTCCATTATTTTTGATTATTCGCTTTTACCATGGAGGAAAGCAAAATGAAAAGATTATGTATCGCACTCGTAAGCGCTCTTCTTTGTATTTCTATGATTGCCCCGGTTCATGTGATGGCAGCAGGAAATGACGTTGTGTATATTACAAACACCGGTAAAAAATATCATGCTGCAAACTGCAGTTCTCTGAGAAAAAGCAAGCATGCAATCACTCTTGCCAATGCAAAGGCGAGCGGGTACACGCCTTGTTCAAAGTGCCTCGGCGGTACTTCGGTATCTGCAAGCACTTCCACATCCGCAGGGACCCCTGCAGCTTCTGCGAACACGGCTGCTGTTCCCGCAGGAATAACAGCGGAGCAGGCGGTACAGAATGCATATGCATTGTATGTTCAAAATGGTCTGACATCAGAAGCGGCAATGAGCAGGGTGCAGGCGGTCCTGGCTAAGCTTACAGCTCAGCCTTCCGAATATCTGAGGATTGTTCAGGAGGATCTTGCTCTTCTGAATCCGTCTGGTACCGGCAGTACAGCTTCTGCAGAGCAGCTGGTTCAACAGATGTACGCAGCGTTGGTGGCGCAGGGAATGAGTTCTGACCAGGCTCTGGCTCAGGTTCAGGCCAATTTACCGGCAATTATGGCACAGGCCGGACGATAATATCGTTTCCAGTCAACTGCTCATGATTCCCCACTGATTCTGTACCCGGCATTTTATAACATAATCTCTGCGAGGCAGGCGTGATACCCATAGCATCACGCCTGCCTCACTTTTTATTTTCCCCGCCCGGGAACACCATTTTCTTTCCTCTCCCGGAAGCATCAATATCTGTATCAAATCCGGCAACAGCCGAATCGCAATTAACCACATCCTTCTTTATGATAATGACCTGGGTTGATCCCCATCCGTTTGCGAAAAGCAGCTGCGAAGCGGCTTGCGTTGCTGAAGCCGCACAGCTCCGCGACCTGGCTGATGGAGTAGCGACCGCTGCGAATCAGGGGAAGGCTCTGCGTGACCCTGTATTCCTGCAGATACTCCGTGATGGATTTCCCGGTCATCCTGCGAAAGCTCCGGCAGCAGGCCTCTCTTGAAAGATGCGTCAGGTCTGCAAGCTCCTGAAGAGAAACAACGGAATCATAATGCTGATGAAGATAATCCAGCGTAAGCTGCAGGCGTTCAAGCTCCGCAGAGCTTGCGGGCACAGACTGCAGTCTCTTATTTGCCGGATTTCTGTATGCTTCCGGCAGAAGAGCGGCGAGGATCTCACAGAGAAGTCCCTTGATCCGAAGCTCGTGGCAGAGAGGCTTTTCCGTGTAGAGCCGGTCGATCTCATCCAGCATTTGAAGAAGCCGCCTGGACTCCGCTCCGATCCCGTTCGATTCGGTTCCGTCCGCTCCAATCCCGTTCGATTCGGTTCCGTCCGCTTCACCCCCATCGATCCGGATGCAGGGACCGGCACTGCCCTCCAGAAACGGGCGCATGCACTTGCGCTCCACATCGCCGCCGATTTCTCCGCTGATGAATTCCGGTGCGGCGATGATGCTGCTGTACAGAACACTCTCTCCCGTCAGAGAATGACAGCTGTGCGGGACATTGCTTCCGATCAGAAGCGCCGATCCCGCAGGAATCGTATAGCTTTCCTGATAAATCTGACAGACCGCAGTTCCCTTTCGCGGAAGGCAGAATTCAATTTCATTATGCCAGTGGATAGGGACATTTCTTCCCTCGAACATCCACAGATCGTCGTGATTGACCGTGACCGGAAAGGTCTCCGTGCCATGCGCAGAAAGCTCGCGGTTATGATCGTCCACATATATTTTCTTTGTTCCCATGACTGCCTCTTCTGCAATGAGCCGGAACGCCCTCCTCTGCAGCTTGCCGGTAGCCATGTAAAGCATGAAAGGAGCGCCGCACGATGGCCACACAGAACAATATGGATCTCACACAGGGAAAGCCTTTTTCCGTCCTTCTGAAATTTGCCATTCCTGTCATTCTCGGAAATCTGTTCCAGCTTTTTTACACGCTGGCAGACTCCGTTATTGTCGGTAAAACAATGGGAGCCGGGGCTCTCGCCGCCGTCGGCTCCACCAGCATCATCATCTATCTTGTGCTGTGCTTCATCCAAGGCTTCACCAGCGGCTTCGGCATTTGTCTCGGGCAGCGCTTCGGCGCAAAGGACGAGGATGGGATGCGGCGCAGCGCGGGGATTTCGTGGCTGCTGTCGCTGTTTTTCACCATCGTGCTGACGCTGGCAGGCTGCCTGCTGGCGCACCCGATTCTCTATTGGATGCAGACCCCGCAGGACATCTACGACGACGCCTACACCTATCTTTTCCTGATCCTGCTGGGCACGGGCGCGACAATCTTTTACAACATCGTCTCCAATCTCCTGCGCGCGCTGGGCGACAGCAAAACGCCGCTGAAATTCCTTGCGTTCTCGGCCGTGCTGAATGCCGTGCTGGATTTCGTCCTGATCGGCGGGCTCGGCTTCGGCATCGTGTGCAGTGCGGTCACGACCGTGGCGGCTGAGGCTGCCAGCGCCGTGATGGCCGCTGTTTACATGGCCTGCCGCGTGCCGGAGCTTTGCCCCGAGCGCGGCCAGTGGCGCATCCGCCGCGCACTGCTCGGCCCGATCCTGCGCTACGGCTCGGTGACGGCCCTACAGCAGGCGGTGCAGCCGATCTGCAAGGTGCTGATCCAAGGGCAGGTCAACGCGCTGGGCGTTGGCTCCATCGCGGCATTCAACGCAGTGACGCGGGTGGACGATTTCGCTTTCACGCCGGAGCAGAGCATCGCCACGGCCATCACGACCTACATTGCGCAGAACCGCGGCGCAAGGCAGCCTGAACGCATCCGCCGCGGCGGCCATTCTGCTGTATGAGGCGGTGCGTCAGCGGAGTTGAGGAAAAGGACATCCATGTGCAGGCAAGACGAGGAACAACTGCATACGCCCTCCGTCCCCGAGGACGAGAGCTTT
>OIXL01000352.1_pt1 | contig 24826 bp, 21 predicted proteins | sample 1587761 | NCBI WGS metagenome assembly OIXL01 (sample SAMN03283246) | human gut metagenome | biome: human-associated habitat; material: feces | host: Homo sapiens | place: Peru | collected 2012 | reverse complement strand
ATGGATTCGAACCACCGAAGGCATAGCCAGCAGATTTACAGTCTGCCCCATTTGGCCACTCTGGTAACTACCCAAAAACTTTCCTTTCGAGCCTCTTGTCGGATTCGAACCAACGACCCCGAGATTACAAATCACGTGCTCTGGCCAACTGAGCTAAAGAGGCAAATCCTTGCAGCCATTTTAAGGCTTAAAAAGGAAGCTGTTGTAAAACGGCTGCAAAGATACGACTATTTTTTGGAACCACCAAAACTTTTCGTTATTTTTTTAGTGATTGCGCATTTTTTCTTTAAATTTGGTCAACTGAACCTTCATTGCATCCACTGTCAGATCTATTCCTTCCTCAAAAGTGTCGCATACTTTTTCGACAAAGAGTTTAGATCCAGGCACTGCGACCTCCAGCTGAACTTCCTTATTCATTGCTGTGGCTGGTTTCACGACCTTTAATTGCACCTCTACTTTCTGTATATCTTCATAAGTTTTCTCTAACTTGGCGACTTTCTTTTCGATAAACGCCTGTAACTTCTCGGTAGCATCGAAATGAATCGACTGAATCTTAATTTCCATAGTGACCTCCATTTTTTAAAAGGTTATGCCCTGGGGTGGGCTTCTGTATAAACTCGCTTCAACTGCTCAAAGGTCGTATGCGTATAAATCTCCGTTGTGGAGAGCCGCGAATGACCAAGCAATTGCTTTAAACTCTCAATATCTGCCCCATGGTTTAGCATAGCTGTTGCAAACGTATGTCTTAACACATGTGGGCTTTTCTTTTTCAACGAGCAGAACCTTGCAAGGTTTTCCTTTACGATGCGCTGCACCAAATCAGGTTTAATGCGCAAACCTGTTTCCGATACCAACAGTGCCGCCGTCTTACGACTTACAGTCCTGTTTCGCTCTTCCACATAGTTTTCTATCATGGATTTCAACTCGTTGCCAAAGGGAATAACGCGCTGCTTATCGCCTTTTCCTGTCACCTTTATGAATTGCCCCGTCAAGTTCACCGCCTCATCATCCATGCCTACAAGTTCCGCTAAGCGAACTCCTGTTTCGTAGAGCATCATGATTATCAAACGGTCCCGAAGCCCCTTAAAGTCATCTCCCCAAGCCTGCTTATCGAGCAAGTCATTAATCTCATTCTCTTTCAAGAACTGCGGGAGAGGCCTGCTGCGTTTAGGGCTTCGAATGGCATGAGCAGGATCTGAGGAGATAAATTCCCTTGCCAGAGCAAACTTAAAAAAGCCTTTCACCGCACTAAGACGGCGCGCCACTGAACTGGGGGAATTTCCTTTATCTACCATGCTTTCCATCCAGTCTCGGATAATGTCGGTATCTATGGTCTCCCACGTCAATCCTTCATCTTTATCCAAGAAGTATGCCTCAAATGCATACAGGTCTTCAGCATAACTTATTACCGTCCTCGGAGACCTATTAAGCTCCTGCGACAGGTAATCAAGGAATTCTTTGACAGTCATTTTACGTTACTCATTACCTTTATCGGCAACGAAAATACGAAAATTAATTTGAACCACCAAATTTTTTGAGGTTTTTTTACTATTATTCCTCGTTTGCGCGCAACTGCTGTACGTAGATGGCGTGTTCCATCTTGAGACGCTTCAAAACAGAAGGCTTGTCATACTGCTGACGAGCGCGGAGCTCCTTAACAATGCCTGTCTTTTCGAACTTTCTCTTAAACTTCTTGAGAGCTCTCTCGATGTTCTCACCGTCTTTAACTGGTACAATAATCATTTTGTTTTGCTTTTAATTTATTATGTTAAACTTATGTTGTTTCTTTGCTAAAAGGGCATAGCGCCACAATTTGCGAGTGCAAAATTACGCTTTATTTATCAAACTACCAAGATTTTACACGTTTTTTTGTTCTAAATTGTTCATTTTAGTGGCTTTGTGGCTTCCTTAAGCCAGTTTTTATCATCTTCTTCGAGCCAAGGTGACAGTTTTTCAAACACCATTCTATGATAATCATTAAGCCACATCTTCTCTTCTGGCGTCATCAACTCCATTTCTATAGGAGCAGTGTCTATAGGGCAAAGAGTAAGAGGCTCCATCTGTAGAAATTTTCCAAAATCTGTCTGCACGTAATTTGTAACAAGCAGAGTGTTCTCTATACGAACGCCAAACTCTCCTGCCAGATAGATGCCAGGTTCATCAGTAATGGTCATTCCAGCTCTCAAAGGTGTAGGCTTCCATTCCATACGTATCTGATGAGGACCTTCATGCACGCTCAAGTAAGAACCTACACCATGACCGGTTCCATGCAAATAGTTAAGGCCTTCACGCCAAAGGCATCTGCGCCCCACTGCATCAAGCTGTGTACCAGAGGCACCATCCGGGAACTTAACAAGTTCTATCTGTATATGAGCTTTGAGAACGAGTGTATAGATGCGTTTCATCTTCTCGCTCACAGGTCCAAGAGCTATCGTTCGGGTTATATCTGTGGTTCCGTCTTGATATTGGGCACCAGAATCGATAAGAATCATCCCTTCAGGACGAAGCTGAGCATCCGTCTGCGTTGTGGCTTCATAATGAACGATGGCACCATGTTCCTGATAACCGGCAATGGTATCGAAGGAAATATCACGAAAAAGAGGTTGTTCCGAACGAAGGGATGTCAACTTGCGATCAACAGACATTTCTGTTTGTCCACCCATCTCTACCGCCGGCTTCAACCAACGCAGGAACTTCACCATTGCTATTCCATCCCGCAACATAGCCCGCCGGAATCCATTCACCTCGGTTTCGTTCTTTACGGCCTTCATAACAGGAATAGGCGAAGCCGAAGACACAATCTCCTGACATTTCACAGCCTTCCACAGTCGATAGCTTGTTTCGTCACCATCAAGCAAGATATTATATTCCGAGTAAGTCCTCAGTTCATCTTCCACCTTATTATATTTATATAGGGAGACACCATTCTCAGCAAGATAAGCCGTCACCTGCGGTGTAAGTTTTCGCTCGTCCACAAAAAGAGAAACCTTATTGGAAGAGATCAGCAAATAACTCACAAAGACCGGCACACAATGAACATCCGTGCCACGAAGGTTGAGTGTCCAGGCTATATCATCGAGAGCCGACACGAGCATACCATCCGCATGCAGCACACGAAGAGCCTTACGAATACGCGAGAGCTTAGACTGCAAAGTCTCACCTGCATATTCCAAAGGTTGAATCTCAACAGGAAAATCAGGAATAGACGGACGATCTTTCCAGATAATGTCTAACGGATCAAAATTGGTACGCACAGTGATACCTCCCTTCTGCCGAAGTTCGGCAACCAGCGCCTGCGTCTCATGATAGGAGTTAACCATTCCATCGAGTCCCACCTCAGGAGAATCAACCTCAGCCAACTGCTCTCCCAACCACTGAGCTATAGTAGGCGTACCTTCCACCCGCTGTTTCATCAGTTGATATTCAGTGCCTTTCAACTGCTGTTCTGCAGCTAAGAAATAGCGCGAATCCGTCCACAACGCAGCCTTCGTAAGAGTAACTACAGCAATACCAGCCGAACCATTAAAGCCCGATATCCACTCACGGCCCTGCCAATGAGGAGCCACATATTCACTCTGATGGGCATCAGTGCTGGGGAAGATAAATGCCGCCAATTTTTCACGCTTCATCACTTCTCTCAGACTATCTAATCTTTGTTTTATCACATCTACCATATCCTTAATTGCTAAATAGAGATTACAAAGATAAACATTTTAAGAATTAATCACAAATTTAAGCGAAAAATATTGCACGATTTACATTACTTTTTAGTAATTTTGCGGTCGAAAAAGAAAAAAGCACTCAGAAGGAGCGCTGAAGGTTCAGTCAAAACTTTTCAACAGAAATTATAAACAATTTAAAATATATTGTAGTTATGGAATTTTTAAGTAATGACAAGCTTTTGATCGTCGGTGCCGGCGGTATGATTGGTTCTAACATGGTACAGAGCGCTTTGATGCTCGGCCTCACTCCCAACATTTGTCTTTATGACATCTATGAGCCAGGTGTTCATGGTGTTTTCGACGAAATCCAGCAGTGCGCATTCCCAGGCGTTAACGTAACTTATACAGTAAATCCTGAGGAGGCTTTCACTGGTGCCAAATATATCATTTCTTCTGGTGGTGCTCCTCGTAAGGAAGGTATGACCCGTGAGGATCTTTTGAAGGGCAACTGCAAAATCGCTGCTGAATTCGGTGACAACATCAAGAAGTTCTGCCCAGACGTAGAGCACGTTGTTGTTATCTTCAACCCTGCTGACGTAACAGCCCTCACTGCACTTATCCACTCTGGTTTGAAACCAAACCAGCTCACATCTCTCGCAGCCCTCGACTCTACTCGTTTGCAGCAGGCTTTGGCTCTCGAGTTCGGTGTACAGCAGGATAAGGTAACAGGTGCACACACTTATGGTGGTCACGGTGAGCAGATGGCAGTATTTGCTTCTCAGGTAAAGGTAGACGGCAAGCCATTGTCAGAGATGGGTCTTTCAGCTGAGCGCTGGGAGGAGATCAAGCACCACACAGTACAGGGTGGTTCTAACATCATCAAGCTCCGTGGCCGTTCTTCATTCCAGAGTCCTGCCTACAATGCTGTCAAGATGATCGAGGCTGCTATGGGTGGTGAGAAGTTCACATTGCCTGCAGGTTGCTATGTAAATCATGATAAGCTCGGCTTCAAGAACGTAATGATGGCAATGCCTACTACTATCGACAAGACTGGTGTTCACTTCACAGAGCCTACAGGTACTGCGGAGGAGATTGCTGCCTTGAACAAGTCTTACGAGCACCTCTGCAAGATGCGCGACGAGATCGTTGAGTTGGGCATCGTTCCTGCAGTAGATGAGTGGAAAGAGATGAATCCAAACTTGTAATTCTTCTCTCGTAGAAAGATTATAAGATAAAATAAAGGCTGAATTGTGAGAGTCTAATTCTTGCAATTCAGCCTTTTCATTTTATCTACCTTTAGCCACGATGTACTTCTTCCGCCACCATATCATGTTTTACATTATCAGCATAATATTTCGGAAGAGGCTTGCTCATCGCATAAAGATATTCTGGTTCAAAACCGATTTCATTATTCCAATCGATCGTAAATGGGTCAAGGGTAAAATGACGAAAATACTCTTTATCTGCCAACATTTTAAGCATACCCCTACCCGATGTAACAAGTTCGCTAAAATCAAGCAATCTTGTCTCACCATTGCTAAACTCAGCAACTATACTATAATCGCCGACATAGCTTGCACTCTTTATCGTCAAAATATCATCCATGTTATTCCAAAGGTTTAATTTTATTAGGAGACTTGAACTCTCGTAAGAGTTCCCAATTCTCCATCAACTCTCGTTTGTGCAAGTCCAACCACTCATACACAAGGGTCAAGGCTCTTCTGGGAATCGAACCTTTGACGATACCTTCCTCTATGGTAACAATTGCTTTGTAATCATTGTACCACACATGGAAATGTGGCGGATTATGCTCACTCACATACATATAAATAACTATCCCATAAAAATGACTTATCTCTGGCATATTTTTGTATTTTAATTTTGATAAGGCAAAGATACGTTTTCATTTCCTATTTTCCAAGAGTTTTGCAAAATATTTCTTCAAAATATATTTTCTATAATATCAGAGCATATACGTGCGGATTTTCCAACTGTCACTGTCACCGTCACCACTTATAAGCAATAAAGTTACATCTTTCCGTAAAAATGATAATCACATTTTGGCATTATTTTTGTAACTTTGCAACCGAAATGGAAAAGATTTCTTTCCTGACAGATAATAGCATATATATAATAAGGTATAGAAAAAAAATGAAAAAGATAGAAAACAAGACTTTCGGAGGCGAACGACCTCTATTCGGCGCACACGACATCTGCATAGAGGGAATCACTATAATCGATGGCGAATCGGGCATCAAGTGTTGCAGCAATATAGAATGCCACAACTCCAAGTTCTATGGCAAATATCCATGGTGGCATGTAAACGGATCACTTATCACCAACTGCTATTTCGCACCCGAGAGCCGTTCCGCCATCTGGTATTCAGACAATATGGTGATGAAAGACTGTACCATTGACGGCCCGAAGTTCTTTCGCGAAATGAGGAATCTCGAGTTAGAAAACGTATCCATCAATGATGCCGACGAGACTTTCTGGAAGGTAGACGGTCTGAAACTGAAAAACGTTAAGTTGCACGATGGCACCTACCCTTTCATGTTCTCTAAGAACATCTTTGTAGACGGCTTGGAAAGCGACTCCAAATATGTATTCCAATACTGCCACAACGTAGAGGTACACCACGCACATATCACAACCAAGGACAGTTTCTGGGAATGTGAGAATGTGACGGTTTATGACTCAGAACTCAACGGCGAATACCTTGCTTGGCACAGCAAGAACATCAAGTTGGTACGTTGTCACATCAGTGGAGAACAACCACTCTGCTACATGGACCATGTGACATTGGAGGATTGCACCTTCGACCCAGAATGCGACCGTGCTTTTGAGGACTGCACCAACATCGATGCACACATTAAAGGGGCTATTACCAATATCAAGAACCCCATCTCGGGCAGAATAGAAGCAGACGGGATAGGAAGCATCACCTATACAGAATTCGCCAAAGCGCCCAAAGAAGCATGCGAAATCATTGACAAATCAAAGTAAAAAGGAAGGAAACTGAATTATGAAATACAATTTTGATGAAATTATAGACCGCCGTGGGACCAACTCCTACAAATGGGACTTGGTGAAAGAAGAAGGCGTAATACCCATGTGGGTGGCGGATATGGATTTCCAGACAGCCCCTTGCGTCATCGAAGCCCTGCAGAAGCGTGTGGCTCACGGCATCTTCGGTTACACCCTTGTTCCCGACTCTTACTACGAGGCCATCATCAGCTGGTTCTCGCGTCGCCACCAGTGGAACATACAGAAAGACTGGATTCTCTACACATCAGGCGTAGTGCCAGCCATCTCTTGCTGCCTGAAAGCAATCTGTATGCCAGGCGAGAAAGTGCTGGTACAAACCCCAGTGTACAACTGCTTCTTCTCTTGCATCAGAAACAGCGGTTGCGAAGTGATAGAAAATGAGTTGAAACGTGTCGGCAACTGCACCTACGAAATCGACTTCGAAGACTTCGAACGCAAGTGCGCCGACGAGAAGACGACAGCCTTCCTGCTCTGCAACCCTCACAATCCGGCAGGACGTGTATGGAAGAAAGAGGAACTGGAACGCATGAACAACATCTGCCAAAAGCATGGTGTAAAGGTTATCGCCGACGAAATACACTGCGAACTCATCATGCCAGGCTATCAGTACACCCCATTCGCCAGCATCAACGAGGCTTGCCGTGGCAACTGCGTGGTTCTGAACTCACCAACCAAGGCGTTCAATATCGCCGGTCTGCAGATTGCCAACATTATTTGTCCAGATGCCTCTTTGCGCCGCCGCATAGACCGAGCCATTAATATCAATGAGGTTTGCGATGTCAATCCATTTGGCGTGATAGCCCTCCAGGCAGCCTATAACGAGGGAGAGGAATGGCTCGACGAACTCAATCAATACCTTTACGAAAATTACCAGGCAGTGAAAGAGTTCTTCAATACAGAGTTGCCACAGGTTCGCGTTACCCGACTGGAGGGAACCTACCTTGTATGGCTCGACATACTGCCATTCGAACTGTCAAGCGACGAAGCTTACGAGAAACTAATGAACGACGGTAAGGTATTCGTCAACAGCGGAACGATGTATGGCAGAAAGGCAGGACAAGGTTACTTGCGCCTCAATATCGCGTGTCCACGTCAGACCTTAATGCAGGGACTGATTCGCATCGCACGTGTTCTGAGTCAGTATATGGACGAAGAAGACTTGAGCGGTTGCCCTGCATAATGTTAGAAACAGAAACATATATAAACGGAAAGTTCTTTCTAAAATCAAATCAATATGGAAAATGATGTTTTAAAAGCTATCAAAGAGAGAAGAAGCATTCGCCGGTTCAAGGCTGATCAGATAACCGACGAGGAGTTGAAGACTGTTTTGGAGGCTGGCACTTGGGCTGCAACAGGACATGGCACCCAGAAACCATTTATCGTTGCCGTACAGAACACGGAAACATGCGCCCAACTGCGCAGGATGAACGCAGAGGTGATGGGAGTGGAGAGCGATCCCTACTATGGCGCGCCAACCATCGTCATCGTCCTGGCCCCCTGCGACGAGGTGAACAGCGTGAAAGACGGAAGCCTCATCCTTGGCAACATGATGCTTGCCGCTCACTCCATCGGGCTTGCTTCTTGCTGGATAAACCGTGAGGACGCGATGTTTGCCAGCGAGGAAGGCAAGAAGCTCATGAAGGAATGGAACCTGCCCGAAGGCCTGATGGGTATCGGCGCCTTGGCTCTGGGCTATGCTTCCGCTCACCCTCACACCGTAAAGCCTCGCAAGGAAGATTATTATCGCATCATCAAGTAAAGCGACAATCACAAAAAACATATAGAAGGATAGCCTCAGCACAGAAGCTATCCTTTTTGGTTATTTGAAAAGTACGATAATAGACCCTTGTGGATGTTAATTCTGCCTAAAAATCACCGAAATATTTGGTAATAATCTAAGTTAGGTGTATATTTGCAGCAAAATTAATCTAAGTTAGGTGTATATTTTCACAAATAATAATCTAAGTTAGGTGTATTTTTGAGCAAACAATAATCTAAGTTAGGTGAAATTATGAGACGAAAAGTATATGAACAACTCTTAAAATGGAAAGAAGAACAGCATGGAGAAAGTGCAGTTCTTATCAACGGTGTTCGACGTGTCGGCAAGAGCTATATAGTGAAAGAATTTGCCCAGAAAGAATACAAAAGCTACATTCTTTTGGATTTCAACAAAGTAAGTTCCAACATCAAAGCATTATTCGAAGATTATTTGGACGACTTGGATACATTCTTCATGTATCTAAGCAGTTATACCAACACCCCACTTTATCCACGAGAGTCTATCATCATCTTTGATGAGGTTCAACTTTTCCCTCGTGCACGCACAGCCATCAAATATTTGGTAGAAGACGGAAGGTATGATTACATCGAAACAGGTTCGCTCGTCTCTATCAAGAAGAATGTGGAAAACATCATGATTCCATCCGAAGAAGATGAAATTCTCATGTATCCTATGGACTTCGAAGAGTTTCTTTGGGCTCTTGGCAATGAAACACTCATGCCTCTTATCTGCATGAACTTTGAGAAAAAGCACGAGATGGGGCAAATGATGCACCGCAAGGCAATGAACTATTTCAGGCAATATCTTATCGTCGGTGGTATGCCACAAGCCGTGGCAAAATTCGTGGAAACGCGAGATTTCAACAAAGTTGACCATGTGAAGCGACAGATACTGACCCTCTACCGCAATGACATACAGAAATATGCATCTACCCATGTATCGAAAGTAACCAAGATTTTCGATACCATCCCTTCTCAACTCCAAAAGCATGAGAAGAAATTTATGTTGAAGGCACTGACCGAAGGGGCAAGAATGAGGGATTATGAAACCGCTTTCTTTTGGTTAAGTGACGCCATGATTGTAAACATGGCTTACAATACGACCGAGCCAAACATAGGTTTGGGCATGAACACCGACGACACAACTCTCAAATGTTATATGTCTGACACAGGGCTGCTCATTAGCCATGCTTTCAACGAGAAAGCCATCGTATCAGAAAGCCTTTACAACAAACTTCTCACTGACAAGTTGGAGTTCAATAGTGGCATGGTTATAGAGAACATCGTCGCCCAAATGTTGCGTTCGGCTGGGCATAACCTATTCTTCTTCTCCAAATACAGCAAGGAGGCAGAGGACAGAATGGAGATTGATTTCCTCATAGCCAAGGACACTATCACCACGAAGCACAACATTTCACCTATCGAAGTGAAATCAACCAACAGATACACGTTGACCTCTCTCAAGAAGTGTATCGCCAAATACGGAAATTATCTATCCACCCCTTACGTCATCCATACGGCTGACTTAAAAATTGAAGATGGAATCACCTATTTGCCGCTGTATATGACAGGGATGCTGTAAAAAGCATCCCTGTCATAATATAAAAAGAGGTTATACAAGCACTAATCCTTGACAACATCTCCTCCCTTGACATACGAAAGAACCAAACGGCGAACCACGGCATGGATGTCGTCTTGAGGGAACTTCTGGCGACATTTCTCCGTGAGGTCCTCACAAAAATACATTTTACTGCCAACCAAGGAAGCAGGAATATCTTGCTTTATAAACACATCGTATGTTGCGATTGCCTTGCCATCCCCAGTGGCAATAGGCACTATATCCCACTTATACCAACTACCAGAAATTCCAGAGCCCACAGGAAACAACTTATAATTTTCTTTCCATTCAGCACGATCCACCAAACTCATACGATAGCTGTAAAAAGAAGTCTCATCCTTGGTGTCCTGCACTTTTAATGTATACGTTGCAGCAAGAGCTGAAGAAACTTTTCTCACAAGAATTTGATACTTTTTAGCCCCACCGAAAGGAGGATTTTCCGTCAAGTCTTGCTCTATTTTCTCTTTAATTTGTGGTGCATCCACTACAAATTCCACTTCCCCTGTATAATTGTAAATAGACTCCGATGGCTGAGATGGATTTGGGTAAACACATCCCCTGTCATCATCACCATCATTCTTGTCGCACGCACAGAACGCAAGGGGCGACAAGCAGAGTAAGATTGATAATTTTAATAACTGTTTCATACGTTTTTTCTCCTATAATCAACTATGACTTTTGCGTGGTATGACACCACTTTTTGACGGCACAAAGATAAGACTTTTATTTGAATAAAACAAGAAAATATGGTGGTAAGCATTTATTTTTACGACTTACCGCCATACTTCAAGCACTTTCCATCATACAAACAAAAGACAAACCGCTGACGCTGACGCTGACAGTCCAATTTTCCGAGCCTTATCTAAGAGAGTGAAAGAGTGTTAATTATTTTTTATATTTATATATATAATTATATATATAAATGTAAACTTCTACCCTTACCCTTTTTACCCTGCGGAAAATTGGACTGTCAGTGTCAGCGTCAGCGAATACCATCTTTTTTCTTACAGAGAGGCGACCATATGAAACGCACGGCTGCCTCATGTCTTAGGAGATGATACCGTATGAAACGTACGGTATCAACTCATAAGATAACGAGGCGTAAAATTTAGTTTTCTTCATTACAAAACTAAGATTTGCAGAAAACTGCCCCTTCGCGCACACTGAAATTTGGTGGTTACAGAAAAAAGCAGTACTTTTGCAACCGTAATTACAAAAATACTGCTTTGTGAAAAGTATGATGTTTCTTTGAGAAAAGAACAAATCCCTAAGAAATTTTTCAAGTAAACTGCTTCAAGCCATAACAGCAGAAAAGCAAGAATAAAGGAAGGCTCAGCACGCCAAGAAGCAACACATAGGTGAAGAACGCTAAATACCTACGCTCATTCAAATTCTTACCATAAGCCACTCCAACGATGCCATCTACGATGAGGACAACAGGAGTCAGCGCAGTACCTATCGGGTAAAGTAAACAAACAAGAGATAGCAAGCCGACAAATGTCCATAATCTTTTTCTATGCTTATCCATCACCATACGATTACCCTTTACCGATGTTTTTACAACTCCACCTTAGAAAGTACCTTATCGGTAGCACCCGAAAGACTCGCTACAAAAGCACCAGCCTTGTCACCGGCCTGCTTCAGGAAAGCCTCATCATTCATCATAGAATTCATCAAGCCCTCAAAACTCTCATAGTTCTGAATCTCAAAACCACCACCCGACTTGAGTAAGCCCTGGGCTTCCTGGAACTTCTTGTTGTTAGGGCCAAAGATGACCGGCATATTCCATACTGCAGCCTCCAAAGTGTTGTGAATACCAACACCGAAGCCTCCACCTACATAAGCCACATCACCATAATGGTACATGCTGCTCAGCAATCCGAAACAGTCGATGATCAGCACGTCAGCCTGAGCTGCCTCCTCGGGAGTAGTCTGAGTATAGCGCACCACCTTTTTGTCCTTTATCAGAGAAAGAATCTGGCGCAGATGATCCTCGCCTATGACATGAGGAGCTATCAGCAGACGCCAGTCCTTATGCTCATTGAAGAACGGAATGAATATCTCCTCATCAGGTGGCCAGGAACTGCCTGCCACAAAAACCTTATAGTCCTCTTTAGCAGGGATTTCTCCAGCAGCCGAATCCTCTGTAGCCTGTCTCTTGCGGAAAGCATCACATATAGGCAACTGCTTGGCAGCCTCCTTGATCTGGAGCACACGGTCAAAACGGGTATCTCCCACCACGTCGACAGCAGTTATGCCAATACTTTCGAGCAGGCGCTTGCTTTCCTCGTTCTGCACGAAGAAACGGGTGAAGCACTTCAGTACTCCGGCATAGCTCCTGCCATACCACTTGAAGAACACCTGGTCCTCGCGGAAGATGCTGCTCACACTGTAGGTAGGAATATTGCGATGCTTCAGAATGTGAAGGAAGTTTGACCAGAATTCATACTTGATGAAGAAAGCCATCACCGGGCGCACCAGACGCAGGAAACGGATGGCATTCAATCGAGTATCCACCGGCATATAACAGATAATGTCGGCTCCCTCGTAGTTCTTGCGCACCTCATAGCCCGATGGCGAATAGAAGGTAAGCAATATCTTGTACTGAGGGAAATCCCTGCGAATACGTTCCATGAGGGGACGCCCCTGCTCGAACTCGCCGAGCGAGGCTGCATGAAACCACACATACTGAGCAGTAGGGTCTACCTTCTGCTTGAGCAGTCTGAATGCTTCACGCTCGCCACGCCACATCTTGCGCACTTTATGGTCGAAAAGGCTCGCAATGGCTATGCCCCAGAGGACCAAATAAATGACTACGTTGTAAATCATGATACCGGAAGTTTGATTGACACTTTATCCTAACACTTCGATGGCCTTGCGCAAGCGCTTCAGGGTTTCCTCCTTGCCAAGGAAGGCTGAGATGTCGAACATGCCTGGGCCCTTGCCCTCGCCAACGAGTGTGAGACGGAATGCGTTCATCACGTCGCCAAGCTTATAGCCCTTATCCTCTACCCATTTCATCACGACAGGCTCCTGACCCTCGATAGAGAAATCTTCGATACCTTCAAGCACCTCTGCAAGCTCGGTCATCTGCTGAGCCGAATACTCCTTCCAGCGCTTCTTGGCTGTCTTGGCATCGTACTCGGTCGGTGGAATAAAGAAGAAAGAGCAAAGAGGCCACAACTCATAGACGAAGTTCACACGGTCCTTCATCATGTGCACCACCTGCTTCACACGATCCATCGTTTCCTCCACACCATTGTTGGCAACGATAGGGGCAAAGAGATTGGCTATTTCGTCATCGCTCTTCATCAGTATATACTCATGGTTGAACCAAATACCCTTCTTGAAGTCAAACTTGGCACCAGCCTTCGAGCAACGTGAGATATCGAAAGCCTTCACCAACTCATCGAGCGAGAAGATTTCCTGTTCTGTACCAGGATTCCATCCCAACAGAGCCAGGAAGTTGACCACTGCCTCGGGGAAGTAACCGCTCTCGCGATAGCCTGATGACACCTCACCGGTCTTGGGATCGTGCCACTCCAATGGGAACACAGGGAAACCCAGACGGTCGCCATCACGCTTGCTCAGTTTACCCTTACCCTCTGGCTTGAGCAACAAAGGAAGATGGGCAAAACGTGGCATAGTGTCTTCCCAGCCAAAAGCCTTATAGAGCAACACATGCAAGGGAGCACTTGGCAGCCACTCCTCACCACGAATCACGTGGGAAATCTCCATCAGATGGTCGTCCACGATGTTGGCAAGATGATATGTTGGCAACTCGTCTGCGCTCTTATAGAGCACCTTGTCGTCCAAGATATCACTCATCACCTTCACGTCTCCTCGTATCATATCGTTGACATGAATCTCCTCGCCGGCCTCAATCTTGAAGCGCACAGTATACTGCTTGCCGTCTGCAATGAGCTGGTCAACCTCCTCCTTGGAAAGAGTGAGCGAGTTGCGCATCTGCATACGGGTATGGGCATCATACTGGAAGTTCTGTATCTCGGCACGCTTTGCCTCAAGCTCCTCGGGAGTATCGAAAGCGATATAAGCCTTACCAGCATCGAGCAACTGCTGCACATATTTCTTATAGATGTCGCGACGCTCACTCTGGCGGTAAGGACCATGCTCTCCACCAAAGCTTACACCCTCGTCAAACTTGATACCGAGCCATTTGAATGACTCCAGGATATACTCCTCAGCTCCTGGCACAAAACGATGTGAGTCAGTATCCTCAATACGGAACACAAGCTCACCACCATGCTGGCGAGCAAACAAATAATTATATAAGGCAGTACGAACACCGCCAATGTGCAATGCACCCGTAGGACTGGGGGCAAAACGCACTCTTACTTTTCTATCAGTCATGTCTGAAAATAGCTATTTTTTAAATTTTCTGCAAAATTACACTTTTTTTTGCGATTTTAGCAGTTTTTTTTCGTATTTTCGCAGAGTAATCTAAAAATAGTGGTATAAAATGAGCATATTCAACAACACAGAAGAGAATTACTGGCGAAATCTCGCCACCAAGACCGTACTCGTATGTATCACCGTAGCCATCATCGTGTGGTTCCTGCCACGCAACGAGGGCAGGATGTATCGCTACGATGTAGGAAAGCCATGGATGTATGGATCGGTCATTGCCAAGTTCGACTTCCCTATCTACAAAACAGACGAGGCCATCAAGCACGAACAGGATTCCCTGCTCAAGCACTTCCAGCCTTACTACAGTCTCAACCCGCTTATCGAGAAAAAGCAGGTGGAGCGATTCCTGCACGACTACGAGCAGGGCATCAACGGTCTGCCCAAAGAATATGTGGGCATCGTGGCAAGACAGATGCAGGAAATATACCAGATGGGCATCATCAACACCAACGAATACAACAACATCTTCAAGGACTCCACCAGCATGATACGATTCGTGAGTGGTAAAAATGCCAAGAGTCTCAAGGTGAGCAGTTTCTACTCCACCATAGCTGCCTACGAGCACATCTTTGCCAACGAGAAACTCGCAGCCCAGCGAGCCATCCTCTCACGGTGCAACCTCAACAACTATATAGAGGCCAATATCGTGTACGATAAAGAGAAGAGCGATGCCGAGAAAAACGATCTGCTGAGCAGCATTCCTTTGGCAAGTGGCATGGTGATGAGCGGACAGAAAATCATCGACCGTGGAGAAATCGTCAACGACTACACTTGCCGTGTGCTCAACTCTTTCGATAAGGAGATGAAGCGCAGAAGCTCCACTCAAGACGAAATCATGACCACCTTCATCGGCCAGATTCTCTTCGTGCTGATACTCGTCATGATGTTCACCTCCTACCTCACGCTCTTCCGCAAAGACTACTTCGAGAAGCCACGAAGCCTCACCATGCTCTACACGATGATCACCCTCTTCCCTATCCTCGTGTCGATGATGATGAAGCACAACTTCTTCTCGGTCTATATTATCCCCTTTGCCATGGCTGCTATCTTCGTCAGGGTGTTTATGGATTCCCGAACGGCATTCATCACCCATGTCACGATGATTCTTATCTGTGCCGCAGCAGTAAAGTATCAGTACGAGTTCATCATCGTGCAGTTAGCTTCGGGACTGGTGGCCATCTACTCGCTCCGCGAACTGTCCAAGCGGTCGCAGATATTCATCACAGCCATACTCGTCACCATATCGAGTTGCATCGTCTACTTAGCACTTCAGCTCATGCAGGACAACCAGGTGTTCAACATCGACCCGAGCATGTACACCTATTTTATCATCAACGGCATCTTCCTGCTGCTCTCCTACCCGATGATGTACCTCATCGAGAAGATGTTTGGATTCATCTCCAACGTGACACTCTTCGAGCTTTCCAATACCAACAAGGGACTGCTCCGAAACCTGAGCGAGATAGCTCCTGGCACCTTCCAGCATTCCATCACCGTGGGAAACCTGGCTGCCGAAATTGCCAACCGTATTCATGCCAACAGTCTGCTGGTACGTACCGGTGCGCTCTATCATGACATCGGCAAGATGACCAATCCTGTATTCTTTACCGAAAACCAAGCTGGTGTCAATCCTCATGACCAACTCTCTGACCTGGAGAGCGCACAAATCATCATCAGCCACGTTACGGAAGGACTGAAGCTTGCCGAGAAATTCAATCTGCCAGGCATCATCAAGGACTTCATCTCTACCCACCACGGCACAGGACTCACCAAGTATTTCTATATTAATTATTGTAACGAGCACCCCGACGAACAGGTGGACAAGGAGATGTTCCAGTATCCTGGCCCTAACCCCTTCACCCGCGAGCAGGCCATTCTGATGATGGCAGACACCGTGGAGGCAGCCTCGCGCTCACTCAATGAATACACAGAGGAGAGTATCAGCACGCTCACCAACAAGTTGATAGACAGTCAGGTGGCAGGCGGATTCTTCAGGGAGTGCCCTATCACCTTCCGCGACATAGCCTTGGCCAAGTCTGTACTCATCGAGCGACTGAAATCCATCTACCACACCAGGATTTCCTATCCACACCTGAACAAGTAATATTTTTGCATAAAAGAAGCGAGGGTGCGTCATTGACTGATGACGCACCCTCACTCTTTTCATATCGATTTATCAATTAAGATTTTTTACTTCACAACAATCTTCCTCACAGTTCCGTCGCTATACTTCACGATGTTCAAGCCCTTAACAGGAACAGCCAATCGCTGACCATCTGCTGAAAAACGAGATACTTCCTTTGCGTCCGGATTGAGGATAACAGAATCTATTCCCGAAGTTTCCATCTCTATGATTTCCTTGCAGTAACGCCACTTTGAATTTTGATAAGCATTCTTCATCCCCTTAGGAACATAAAGAGTCCACTCTCTCGACTCATAGTAAAAATTATCCTCATAAATCAAGGCATTAGGGTCTGGCATATAGGCATAAATGGTTCTTAAGTTACGACAATTACTCAGGAAGCCTTTATCTATGGACCGTAAGCCAGCAGGTAACGAAATGGTAGTAAGATCCTGACACCTATCCAATCCGCAATAAGGCAAATCTGTCACGTTTGCATCTTTCAAATCCAAATTCTGTAAGTTGCTTGACAGATACTGGTTGATAAAACCAAAGTCTACTGCGCCAGAGATTTTGAGACTTTTAACTTTATCTCTCATTGCCACATCTATCAGCTCATAATCCCTATATCCATTAGGACAAATTTCCAAAGAAAACAAACCAGTAGCAGAATCCCGTTCCAGTCCGGCAATATATGGGAAGCTTCCCCATTCCCAATCTTGCCGATAAGCATCAAGAGAACCTTTTGGTACATAAAGATAGCAATTAGATTTATCCAAACCGTCAAAACTATAAGCATCCTGCAACGGAGTTGGCATATTAGCATATATAGAAGTAAGACCAATGTTTCCATCAAAAGCGGCATACATATATTCCAATCCTGCAGGCAACGATATGGTTGTCAGACCTGTACAGTTCGAAAAAGCTGCTTTTTCTATCCGCTGCAAGACATCTGGCAGCACTAAGGAAGTAAGACTTTTACAATCACTAAACCTACAAACATTTATAGTATATAATAGCGCATCTTTAAGATTCAACTCCTGAAGGGCCGCTTCACGAATCATTTCCTCAAGGTACTGAACATCCGTATCGTTCAGATTTCCTGTGAGCTTGAGTTTTGTTATATTCTCTTTGTCTTCACCTATCACGGTGCTCAACGTTCCTGCCTGAGCGACATTTTTCGTAACCCAATCGCGAATCAAGTCAGGATTAAACTTCGCGATGGTCTTAAAGTCCCCCCATCCAGGAGCCACTATATAAGCGGTATATGATTTTTTAGGCACATAGAGCGTACAATTTTCATTGAAGCAAGTTGGGAAATCTTTAGCTTCTCCATCAAATAGTAGAGGATCGGGCATATAGGCATAAATAGAGTTAATATTGCTGCAACCCCAAAAAGCTCCCTCTTCTATCTTGGTTAAACCGGAAGGAAGTTCCAATGAAGTCAAGCCTGTACAATTCTGAAAAGCACGAACACCAATAGAAGTTAACCCTGAAGGAAACTGCAAGGTGGTCAAACCACTGCAATAAGCAAAGGCTGCGGAACCTATTGAGGTTAAACCAGATGGAAGCTGCAAAGAGACCAAACTTGTACAATTTTCAAAAGCAGCGGAACCTATCGAGGTTAAACCAGATGGAAGCTGCAAAGAGACCAAACTTGTACAATCTTCAAAAGCAGCACCACCAATAAAAGTTAACCCTGAGGGAAACTGTAAAGAGGTCAGACCTTTACAACCAGCAAAAGCACTAGCACCTATTGAAGTTAAGTTCGAAGGAAACTGCAAGGAGGTTAGACTTGTACATCCGTAAAAAGCATTATGGCCTATTGACGTTAACCCTGACGGAAACTGCAAGGAGACCAAACTTGTACAACCACTAAAAGCACAGGCATTTATCGAAGTTAAACTTGATGGAAATTGCATGGAATGTAAACTTGTACAACCACTAAAAGCATATCCCCATATGGCGGTTAAGTCAGAAGGTAATGTCACCGAGGTCAACTGAGAACACATTAGGAAAGTTTCAAAACCAATTGCCTGCACCTTCTTTGGGAGAATGACAGACCGCAACATAGGCAAATAAGCAAAAAGTCCATTTCCCAATGTTTGGGGTGTCCGCAAATCCGCCGAAAAACTTCCTCCAGTAGGTGTAGACCCGTTGGTTGTCGTATAAAAATAAACGTCAACATCTTTATCAGTTCCTATCAATGTAACATCTGATATATCCAAGTCTTCCAAATGACCATCATATTTAGAACCTTTGGTATCATAATAGCATCCTGCCATTTCACGAATATACAGAATATCGTCGATATTCAATTTACCTGAAAGTTTAAGACTGGTAATCTTATACTTCAAATCACTCTTGATTCTATCACACAATGTTCCAGCCTCAACCACATTGATCTTAACCTGCTCGGTGATAAGCCCGCTGTCATCTGCCAAGACTTTCGAAAAGCCCAAACACAACATCAATACTAAAAGTAGAACCCTAACTTTCTGGAGAGTAAACAATTTCTTCATAAGCCTCATAATTTATTTTATTATTATGCCTATGACGGTTCATCAAAGGCATTCTTTCTTATATCAAGTGCAAAGATAAGATTATTCAACAGAAAATCAAAATTTAAAGGCATTTTTTAAAACGTTCTCACCACAAAAAATCTTTCGACCTGTATGGTTGGCTGGGCAGAAAGCCCAAAAGCTCATAGCCCAGGGCATAATAGCAATCAACAAGACACCCTGAACCAAACGTACTGTTCGCTGATTTTTGAAATAGAATTAGCGAAAAACCCTTCATCCTTCATCTATTCCTTGGAATCCCCTGTGTTTATCGGGGTTTCAGAGAGTGAATGGCACTTTTCCACCCTTCATCACCCTTCATCTCCCATCATTTTAATTGGGGCTTAATAGAAGACCCGAACAGGTATTAACAGATGCCTGAACCGAGTTTTGGATGTCGACAGAAATCAGGAAATGGGAAAAAGATGAAGGGTAATGAAGGGTGATGAATGGTTAGAAATTGCTTGTCAGTCTCAAAACCCCTGTGTTTATCGGCATTCCGCGCGAATAGATGAAGGGTGAAGGGTATTTGCGTAATCCATTTAAAAAAAATATACTGATGCAGGTAAAAATGCTCAGTTAAGGCACAAATGTGCCCTACTTGGGGCACTTTCGCGCCCTTTAAGCAGCATTTATACAGAAAGGGAAGTAATATTATTGAAGTAAGTCAACATGAATTGCAAATAAGTAATAACTGAGTTAACTCATATTATCAATAACACATAGAGTAGTCAACTAAAATCGTTAAACCACACATTGTCTTCCAATGATTTTGCCGATGTCACTCATATTCTTTGCTTATTAACTTGTCGGTGCAAATTTACGTTTTTTCCATGAAATCCACAAGATAAAAAACAAAAAGTTTACTACGTTAACGCTATTTTTTTCGGGGTTAGCGTAGTAAACTTTTAAATATTACAATCCCAAGCTCCTTTTGGCTTGTCGCAGCGTATTCTCTCCCACCGTATAAGCATAGCAAGCACAAGGAATGAAATGAAGCTTACCAAAATCCATATCTTTCACTCCAGCTTGGTCGATGGAAGTGACCAAGGCTTGCGACAAATGGTTTTTCTCCATATAATATTGCAGGGAAGAAAGCTCGGTTGGCTTCTCGAAAAAACGGTTCGACCACTTGATTTCTACTGCCCAACAAGGCTTTTGCAAGGCATCATTGATACCCACCAAATCGACCTCACCTTGCGTGCGTCCGATCTTCCAATTAGCATACGCAATATGATCCTTTCGAGGAATCCACTGCGAGTAAATAGCAGTCTCTATCATGTCGCCGACATTGCCATCTATCATCTTGATTGGCTCGAAGAGCGCACACCTCAGCGAAGGATTGGTTAGGTATATCTTAAAGGTTGTTTGACGTTGGAATCGCTTGGCGGTATCGTCAGTTCGAGTGATTACCTTAATGAGAAATGCCGCCTCTAAATATTGAATGTATTTACGAATCGTCTCCTTCTTCACGCCCGACTCTTTCGACAATCCTTCATACGAGAACTCCATGCCACTATGATAGGCTATCATCGTAAAGAGCGAGTTCAACTCCTGCACATCCGAGATACCGTAGAGACTTGGCAAGTCTCTCAACAACACCTTATCGACAATGTCGTGGCGCACAAACTGCCCAGGGTCAGCCTGTATGCGAGAAGAGAATGCCACCTCAGGATAACCACCATAGTTGATATAATCCAGAAACAGCTCGTTCAGGCGGTCGATGTCTATCGTACCATAGATGTCGCTCTCGATGCCACCCCACTCTACCTTGGACTGACGCATCAGATGGTCGTAATTCTTGAGATGGATGTATTCGAAGAAAAGCAAAGGCGGAAGATTGAAATCCGTGAATCGCCCAGCACCACTTTCATTGCTACTCTTTCGGAGTGCAGCCGCAGCAGAACCCGATGCGATAAACTTCACGTCATGATAAGTATCGACCAGCGACTTGAGACCAAGTTCCCATTCCTTCAGATATTGTATTTCATCGAAAAACACATAAAAATGCTCCTTGCTATCCTCTTTGCCCAGCACTTGTTTAGCCAAGTTGAACAACTGTTCCAAGAGGATGCCATTATAAATAGGTGTCTCCACTGATACATAGATGATATTCTGGGGCGAAACGCCTTCGTCTATCAACCGTTGGATGGAATGATAGAGCATCACCGTCTTCCCCACTCGGCGAGGTCCCATCAATATGAGCGCACGCTGAATGCTAATGTCCTTCACCAAGGGATAAAAGATGTCAAGATAGAGGCGAGGACTCATCACTTGATAGTACGAAGGTATCTTTCCTTCCGTCCACCAAGGGTTATCTACTTTCAATCTACCCAATATTTGCTTCTCTAAAAGTGCCGTATATTCCATAACCATGTCATTTTAGGGCACAAATATACAAAGATTTATCTTACTCCGCAAATATTAAGCAGATTAAGCCCATCATTTTATACTTAATTTGCACTTTTCTGTAAATATCGCCGATAAACATTGTTTTTTCTAGCATAAGAAGTTATCCCACAAGGCATAGCGGAATTTATTTACACACATAACACACTGACTATCATTAATAAAGAAAGGCTTTGCAGATTTAGCATATTTCAACAAGCTTAATCTGCGAAGCCTCTTCATACAAGTTGCATTAAGGCTACCAACATTAGCTGCCTACTGTCCATTACAGAACAACAACTTTTTTCACACTTCCATCACTATACTTCACGATGTTCAAGCCCTTAACAGGAACAGCCAATCGCTGACCATTTAGAGAATAGCGAGATACCTCCTCAACATCAGTAGAGGTTGTAGTCTTGTCGATACCTGTTGCATCGAATTCTACTATATTCTCAAAGTAGCCAAATTCAGAGTGCCTGTAATTTTCATAAGTTCCCTTAGGAACATAAACAGTACATTTCTTGGCATCACAATAATTAAACACTCCAATTTCCATCTTTGGCACTTTCTCCGCATACACATAAATAGAAGTCAATCCACAGCAATCACTAAAGGCGCCCCTCCCTATCGAAATGACACTATAAGGGATGTTCAAGCTCGTCAAGCTACTACATTTTTTTAAGGCATAAGCACCTATCGAAGTGACACCAGAAGGGATATTCAAACTCGTCAAGCTACTACAACCTCGAAAAGTACTATAGCCTATCTTAGTGACACCAGTAGGGATGGTCAAACTCGTCAATCCACCACAATACTCAAAGGCGTAGTCACCTATCGCAGTGATATGAGAAGGGAGCGTCAGACTCTTCAAGCAACCGAAACTATAAAATGCATAATCACCTATCTCATCATTATGAGTATAATAGCGTTTAGTTTCATTATACTGGTTTGTCCTAATATCATAATAATCTCCACCACTAACGAACTTCGCCTCAGACAAATCTAACTCTGATAACTTTCCTGGAATAGGATAATCCAAATAATGAGCCATACTCTTAATAAACTCCAAATCCGTACCATTGATTTCACCAATAATCTTCAGATTGGTAATATCATATTTCTCAAAGAAAGAAATCTTATTAGGCAAAGTACCAGCCTTATCCAACTTAACAGTAACTTTCTTGGTAATCAAATCATCATCTGCAGCATAAAGCGACAGGCAACAAAGCAACATAAGCATTATGGCCAAAAAACGACCTCTCTTAAAAATTTGTAACATAACTACTACATTTAAAATTTAACATTAGATGGAGCTACATCTATCACTTTACCAACTGTATTCTCCAATTCTTTCTTGATTTTTTCCATGCCACCAACATCCATATGGGGACCTACTATTATTCTGTCTAACACCTGTAAAGGAAATACCATATCCAAATATGGAATTGATTTATCTGGACGTAATTTTATGTTACGTTTGTCTTCTGGATAAGTAAATTCACCACCCTGTATAGAATACTTTGCTTCCATACCACGCTCACGTATTCTTGCATATCGGAATTCCGCTTCGCCTTCCCACATTGCCTTATTTTTCACAAACGCACTACAATAAATTTCATCCTCAAACACTTCTTGTTCGTTCGCCGTTCCGTAACCTAATTTTCGGTATTCCTCAACTACTTCTGCTAAAGTATCCAGCTTAGCTTTCTCATCAGCATACCTAACAGTCATTGCAATGTCCCAATTCTCCTGTAGATGCTGTTTTGCCTCAGCTATAATAAATTCCTTGTTCAGTACTATACACACTCCATTGCCGTTGATTCCATATTTATTCCACATTTCATCATTATCTTCTTTTTCAGATAAAGAGATAATATAGGGAAATTTCTCATAAAAATTATCAACATCATCGTCTGACATACTTTGCTCTTTGGCGATTCTAGCTTTTAACGGCTCATATAACCATTTGTATTCTTCTGAGTCATTCATGCAGTCGTAACGACTTGCTCTAAAATGCAAGCCATCTTTTTGAACAATACCCAACAAAGCTTTAATGCTTGTGTAATGAAATAAATTGTTCGCTTTTACCATACCTCTAACTTTTTAATGTGAAACAAACTGTTTACTACACAACAAAAAGAAAGCGTGAACTTGCCTGTTGCCCGTTTCATGAACAGAGGCCCTGGCAAGCCCATCTTATCGAAACGAACAACTTCGAAGCTCACGCCGATATGATACACTTTTCCCTATACCGATTTGGACACCCTACTTTGCGTAGGGTGCCATACCGATAAAGGGATGCGAATATACACATCCCGAGAGCATCTACCATTGCATAGCCTTTGATAAGATTTGAAACTGCCAGGTTTCTGTTCATCAAGAACTAAGCGCAGTAAACGCACTTTTTATATGTCATGATACCGTCCCTCCCAAGTCCTCGTCTCAGCAAATCCTTCTTCTCTAAAAGATAAGGAAAAGCCTCAACTCGGCGTGAGCAGAATGGTATCTGCGTGCAAATTTAATGAAAATTTCGATAAGTTGTATCGTTTTCGCTTACTTTTTTATCACAACAGAAAAACATTTTACTTGAGAAGGGGCACAAAGCATACAAAAGAACTGTATGCTATTAAAGTAAAAACACATGGCTATAGGGGTGCAGAGTTGTTACTTGCAAAAGTTGGGTAATATTGCCAACTTTTGCCACACTATTTCTTATCCCGAACAGAAGTAAAACTCTGCACATATTTTAAAATCTGTGCAACAAATCCTTCATTTTCTGTTAATATGTTTTAAATAAGCATACCTTTCTGTAGCCAAATAGAACATTCTTCTTACCTTTGCGGACGTTTTTATTTAAAATTATTAAAATGAAGAAACTAAAATTAGTTTGTGTTGCCATTGCGATGGCCTGTGCAACACCTACATTGGCAGGTGGTTTGCTCACAAACACAAACCAGCACGTAGCATTCAACAGAATGATGAGCCGTGAGGCTTCAATCGGTATTGACGGAGTTTATTACAATCCGGCCGGAGTTGTATTCATGAGTGAAGGTCACCATCTCGCCATCAACTGGCAGTTGGCTTTCCAGACACGTACTATCAACAATGACTATGCTTTGTTTACCAACAATGTAAACAATCCCATCACTCCTCGCGATTTCAAGGGTACGGCTTTTGCTCCTGTTATCCCTTCTTTCCAGTATGCCTACAACAAGGG
>OIXL01000350.1_pt1 | contig 24920 bp, 6 predicted proteins | sample 1587761 | NCBI WGS metagenome assembly OIXL01 (sample SAMN03283246) | human gut metagenome | biome: human-associated habitat; material: feces | host: Homo sapiens | place: Peru | collected 2012 | reverse complement strand
GGGGATGCCAACCCCGCCTCGCTTCGCTCGTCTGCCCCTTCCAGAGGAAGGGGCGAGAATGATTCTTAATCGGACATCGCCCCATATATATTCGCGGCGAAGCCGCCACCTTCATTCCTAATTCCTAATTCCTCATTCCTAATCCTTCATTCCTCATTCAAGCAGAGTTTTCATCCCCAATCAAGGGACAGCACGCCCCATGGGCTAACCTTGAACCCACTTTCATTTCTCTTTTTTAGAGATGAAATGAACATAAATATCGTGTTATAATAGAAAAACGATTTCATCTGATTCGTGATAAGGAGGAACCCTATGGCATTAAAAGAATTTGAATTCGGCTTTGGCAAGACCACCCAGAAAGTTTCCCTGCCGGAAGAACACATCCTCGACGTCCTCGAAGGCGCCCCGACTCCGGCCTGCGACGTTAAAGCCGCTACCTTGGAATGTATGCGTCACCCGATCGGCAGCAAGCCGCTCACCGAAATCGTTTCCAAAGGCGACAAGGTCTGCATCGTCTGCGCTGACGTCACCCGCATCTGGAACCATTCCGATCAGTACGTCATCCACATCGTCAATGAACTGAACCGCGGCGGCATCCCGGATGATGACATCTGCATCCTCTTCGCACAGGGCACCCACCGTGAACAGACCCCGGAAGAAGACATCGCTGTCGTCGGTGAAGAGCTGACCCATCGCGTGAAGCTCTACCAGCACCGCTGCAAGCAGATGGACGAGCTCGTCCATGTCGGCGATACCAAGAGAGGCACTCCGGTCTGGCTGAATAAGCACGCCGTCGAAGCAGATAAGATCATCGTCGTCGACGGCATCACCCCGCACCTCTTCGCAGGCTACGGCGGCGGCCGCAAGCTGATCCTCCCGGGCGTTGCCGGAGATGAGACCATCCAGATCAACCACTGCCACGCTCTCGGTGAAAAATTCGGTTCCGGCATCAATCCGAAGACCCGCTCCACCCTTCTCGATGACAACCCGGTATCTGACGACATGCAGGAAGCCTCCGACATGGTGAAACCGGCTTTCCTCGTTCACTCCGTCATCAATTCCGAAGGCCAGATCTGCCGCATGGTCGGCGGTGATCCCTACGAAGCATGGCTCGAAGGCACCAAGCTCGTCTACAAGACCCAGAAAGTCCCCTACACCGACAAAGCCGACATCGTCTTTGCCTGCGCCGGCGGCTATCCGAAAGACGTTTCCCTCTATCAGGGCAGCAAGTGCTACGACCCGTCCGATGTCGTCACCAAGAAAGGCGGCGTCATCATCGCCATCATGGAAGCCTCCGACATCTATGAACCGGCCGCTTACCTCGACAGCTTCAAGTATGAAACCGAAGCCGATATGGAAAAGGCTCTCCGTGAACACTTCACCATCCCGTTCTTCGTCGCATTCAACCTCTTCTGCATGACCCACCAGTACACCATCATTCTGGTCACCAAGCCGGAGAACTTCGAAGCCATCCGGAAGACCAATCAGATCCCGGTCGCTACCGTCGAAGAAGCATGGGAACTCGCCAAGAAGAAAATGGAAGACGAAGGCAAGAAAGACTACACCATCACCGTCATGGCACACTGCGCTTCCATCGTTCCTTATAAAGACTAATTGTTGAAATACAAAAACGGCTATCGTCCATTGGGACGGTGGCCGTTTTGTTTTGGGTTCAGGGGGATTAGGCGTGACTTGTGACTGGTGACTGGTAGCTAGGGATTAGTGGCTAGGGATTAGGAGCCTCGAGTGACTGGTGACTAAATGCCACTTTCGGGTATTACCACTATTTATACTCTGCGGCGCTTCCATATTTTACGCGCCGCACCACCAACCTGAACCCGCCAACCTGAACCCTGAACCCAATACAAAAACGCCCCGTCTTTCGACGAGGCGTTTTTACCACAACCAAACTCCTATTTCACGACTTCATACGCTTCTTGGTCATTCGGTGCGCCGAAGGCAAGAGACGGGCTGTCTTTCTCCGTTTCTTCCTCCTTCTCCCGTCCGTCGCGGCCAAGCGTGCGGTCCTCATAGAGGCTCGCATTCATGACGCCTTCTGCCGTCATCGGGAAACGCTCACCGTTCACGGTGAGGCCGTCCTTGACGCTCGTCATGACATGGTCGGTAGAAATATCATAGCCATTGAGCGAAAGATTTCCGAAATGTTCCGCCTGGCTGCTGCCCGGATTCTTCTGGATCGTCACGCGGATCTTGTCCGTTGCAAGGACACTGTCCCCGCCGATCGCAGTATTCGTGATGCCGAGCGGTTCTTTGCCTGTGAGATGCAGGTGCTCGACCTTGCTATCCTTCACAAGCGTGCCGCCCGCAGACGTGGAGTGAACGCCTGCGTAGTGCGCCTGGCTCTGGCCATCTGCGCCGTGGATGGTGACATGCTGCGCGCCGACGCCTGCGAGATCATCGATGCCGATGTTGTCCGCAGAAATCTTAAGTTCCGCCGCATTGCCTTCGCCATTTGCCAGCGTGTCGATTTCTACCCTCTTCGCAGAGAGTGCGACCTGCCCGCTCGTAGACGAAAGCCGCGCGCTGCCCTTTCCACTCGCATCGAAGTCATGCGGCTTCGCCTCGCCCGTGACAAGACTGCCTGCCGCGCCCGAGCCCGTGGTCGTCCCAGCCGGCGTGCTCGTATCCACACCGTCCAGTTTGCCGACCGGCGAACGATCCGTGATGCGGATGTCTTCCTTCGCCGTCATCTCGATGGTGCTTCCGGAAATCGTTGCATCCGTCCCCTTTGCGGAAATACTGCGGCCTGCACTCGCCGTCAGCTTGCCGCCTGCCTCTGCATCATGGAGAACCATATCACTGCCGCTCACAAGGCTGGCATCGCTCGCCGTATGAATCTTCGTCGCATCGAGCGTCGTGCCCGCGTTCGCGGTCAGGTTCTTCGCATTCGCACTTTCCAGCGTCATAGCGCTGCCGCTCGTGAGTTCTGCGTGTTCCTTCACATCCAGCGTTTTCGCGCTAAGCGTAGTCCCCGCTTTCGCAGTCAGGCTCTTTGCATTCAGCGTCGTCACGCCAAGTTTGCCTGCGGTCGCTTCGATCGTCGCGTTGCCGGCTTCCGCTTTCAGCGTGCCGATCGTCACATCTTTCTTCGCGGTGACAGATGCATCGCCTGCCTTCGCCGTGAGTGTTCCGGCATCCACACTACCCGCTTTGGATTCTGCGGCTAGCGTGCCTGCGGTCACTTCATCCAGCGTCGCTTCGTCCTTGCTCGTCAGCGTCGCTTCGCCAGTCGAAGTGAGCTTCTTGACGTGGAGCGTGCTTCCTGCTTTCGCCGTCACACTGCCCACGTTTGCATCCGCGATGTCCATCGCGTTACCACTCGTAAGTTCCGCTTTGCCTGCGGTGCTCAGTTTCTTCGTCATGTCGAGCTTCCCGCCCGCATTCGCGGTCAAGGTATTCGCATGGGCTTCCGTAAGAACCATGTCGCCGCCGCTTGTGAGTTCCGCGTGTTCCTGCACATCCAGCGTTGTCGCGCTAAGCGTAGTCCCCGCTTTCGCAGTCAGGCTCTTTGCATTCAGCGTCGTCACGCCAAGCGCTCCGTCTGTCGCTTCGATCGTCGCGCTGCCGGCTTCTGCCTTCAGCGTGCCGATCGTCGCATCCGTCTTCGCTTTGACCTTCGCATCACTGGTCGTAGCCGTGAGCGTGCCCGCTTTCACGCTGCCTGCGGTCGATTCCGCGGCCAGCGTGCCTGCGGTCACGTCATCCAGCTTCGCTTCGTCCTTGCTCGTCAGCGTCGCTTCGCCGGTCAAAGTGAGCTTCGCTACATGGAGCGTTGTTCCTGCATTCGCCGTCACACTGCCCACGTTTGCATCCGTGATGTCCATCGCGCCGTCGCTTGTGAGTTCCGCATGTTCCTGCACGCCAAGCGTTGTCGCACTAAGCGTAGTCCCCGCTTTCGCGGTCAGGCTCTTTGCATTCGCACTTTCCAGCGTCATAGCGCCGCCGCTTGTCAGCGCTGCGTGTTCCTTTGCGTTCAGCGTAGTCACGTCAAGTTTACCTTCGGTCGCTTCGACGGTTGTGCTGCCGGCTTCTACCTTCAGCGTGCCGATCGTCACGTCTGTCTTTGCAGTGACAGACGCATCGCCTGCCTTCGCCGTGAGCGTTCCCGCGTTTACACTGCCCGCTGTCGATTCTGCGGCAAGCGTTCCCGCGGTCACGTCATCCAGCGTCGCTTCGTCCTTGCTCGTCAGCGTCGCTTCGCCAGTCGAAGTGAGCTTCTTGACGTGGAGCGTTGTTCCTGCTTTCGCTGTCACACTGCTCACGTTTGCATCCGTGATGTCCATCACGTTGCCGCTCGTGAGTTTTGCGTGTTCTTTCACATCCAGCGTTTCCGCGCTAAGCGTGGTTCCCGCTTTCGCGGTCAGGTTCTTTGCATTCAGCGTCGTCACACCAAGCGCGCCTTCCGTCGCTTTGACCGTCGCACTGCCAGCTTCCGCTGTCAGCGTGCCGATCGTCACATCTTTCTTCGCGGTGACAGATGCATCGCCTGTCGTCGCCGTGAGCGTGCCTGCTTTCACGCTGCCCGCTGTCGATTCTGCGGTAAGTGTTCCCGCGGTCACTTCATCCAGCTTCGCTTCGTCCTTGCTCGTCAGCGTCGCTTTGCCAGTCGAAGTGAGCTTCTTGACATGGAGCGTTGTTCCAGCATTCGCCGTCAAGGTATTCGCATGGGCTTCCGTAAGAACCATGTCGCCGCCGCTCGTGAGTTCTGCGTGTTCCTTCGCATTCAGCGCGTCGATCCTCACATCTTTCTTTGCGTTGACTTCCGCATTGCCGGTCGTAGCCGTGAGCGTGCCTGCGTTTACACTGCCGCCGGACTTAATAGCAAGCGTGCCAGCTTCTGCTTCGGGGAGCGTGACATCGTAATCGGCCTCGACTGTCGCGCTATCCTTCGCGCTGAGTTTCTTGATCTGGAGCACGCCATGTGCGGTGACCTTTGCCTTTCCTTCTTCCGAGATCAAGGTGCCATCTTTGAGAGAGGCCCCTGCGGTATCGGTATAGGTGAGATCGCCGCGGGCGGTATAGGTGCCGTTTTCGATGGTTCCTTCATTCGTGATGCCCATCGTCCCCTTCGCGGTGTACGTGCCGGAAGACAGCTTGCCGCGGTTTTTGACGGTCATTGCTCCCGTCTCTGCGATATAGCTGCCATTGGTGAGCGTGCCCGCGTTGGTGATGCCCACCGACGCGCCGGTCATCGTCGTTTCAGTCACTGTCGAATCAGCGTTTCCGTCATACGTGAGCGCACCGCCTGCAGTGAAAGCAGCGTTCTCGATGGTCTTGCGGTTCGTGATGCCCATCGTCCCTGCTTTTGCGATGTACGTGCCGGAAGACAGCTCGCCGCGGTTTGTAATGGTCATCGCACCAGTCTCTGCGGTATAGCTGCCGTTTTCGACGGTTCCTTCATTCGTGAGGGTGATCGCACTGCCGGTCAGCGTGACATCTTTCATGACACTGTCTTCGTCGTGGTTATCGACCACAACAGCGCCGCCCGTAAGTGTCGCATTCTGAATAGATGCGGTATTCGTGACGGTGAGTGTCTTTGTCCCCTCTACCTTCGCACCGCTGAGATCTGCCTGATTTGTCAGGGTGGTCTCTGCGCCTGCGAAGGTGCCGCCAGTGATGGTGCTATCATTCGCATTATAGACGCGGAGGGCTTTCCTTGCCTTGTAACTGCCCTTCGAGATCTTGCCGTGGTTGGTGATGGTCATCGCACCGCCCGCGGTATGGCTGCCGTTCTCGATGGTTCCTTCATTCGTGATGTCCATCGTCTCCACTTTTGCAGTGTACGTGCCGGAAGACAGCTTGCCGCGGTTTGTGATGGTCATCGCTCCCGTCTCTGCGGTATAGCTGCCATTGGTGAGCGTGCCCGCGTTGGTGATGTCCACCGACGCGCCGGTCATCGTTGTTTCAGTCACTGTCGAATCAGCGTTTCCGTCATACGTGAGCGCACCGCCTGCGGTGAAAGCAGCGTTCTCGATGGTCTTGTGGTTCGTGATACCCATCGTCCCTGCTTTCGCAGTGTACTTACCCGCAGACAGCTTGCCGCGGTTTGTGACGGTCATCGCTCCCGTCTCTGCGGTATAGCTGCCATTGGTGAGCATGCCCGCATTGGTGATATCCACCGACGCGCCGGTCATCGTCGTTTCAGTCACTGTCGAATCAGCGTTTCCGTCATACGTGAGCGCACCGCCTGCGGTGAAAGCAACGTTCTCGATGGTCTTATGGTTCGTGATACCCATCGTCCCTGCTTTTGCGGTGTATGCCCCCGCAGACAGCTTGCCGCTGTTTTTGACGGTCATTGCTCCCGTCTCTGCGGTATAGCTGCCATTGGTGAGCGTGCCCGCGTTGGTGATGCCCACCGACGCGCCGGTCATCGTCGTTTCAGTCACTGTCGAATCAGCGTTTCCGTCATACGTGAGCGCGCCGCCCGCGGTATAGGTGCCGTTCTCGATCGTGCCCTGATTCGTGATACCCATCGTTCCCGCCTTCGCGGTATACGTTCCTGCGATCAGCTTGCCGCGGTTTGTGACGGTCATCCCCGTCTCTGCGATATAGCTGCCGTTCTCGACGTTTCCTTCATTGGTGAGTGTGAACGTACTGCCGGTCAGCGTGACGTCTTTCATGACACTGTTTTCGCCGTGGTTATCGACCGTCGCTGCGCCGCCCGCAAGCGTCGCATTCTGGATGGACGCGGTATTCTTGACGGTGAGCGTCGTCGTCCCTTCTACCTTCGCACCACTGAGCTCGGCCTGATTGGTGAGTGTGGTCTCTTCGCCTGTGAAGGTGCCGCCGGTGATGGTGCTATCATTCGCATTATAGACGTGGAGGGCTTTTCTTGCCTTGTAGCTGCCCTTCGAGATCTTGCCGTGATTGGTGATGGCGGTATTTTCTGCCTCGATGGAAGTCGCATCCGATGCGGCTTCCCCGAGGAGTGTGATGTCTGCGTCGCCTGCCGCTTGGAAACGGATGCTGCCCGGCGTTTCGCTGCCGTCTTCGGCTTTCGTGCCGGTCACTTTCATGGCGAGGGATTTCTTATCACTTGTGCCACGGATATCCTTGGCGTTTTTGATGGTGATATTTTCCCCTTCGACATTCGTGTAGGTGGTGCCCGTTTCCTCATCGGTATCATGGCCGTCTTCGGCAAGGAGGCTGTGGCCCTTGAGGTCGAGTGCCACGTTCCCATCGGAGGCATAGACGGTATTGATGACGAGGTCGCCGTCTTTCGCAAGAGAGACGCCTTTCTTGGCACGGGCGGTGAGGGTGCCGCCTTCTTGGATGGTGACGCCGGAGATCTCACCTTCGCCGGATTCAAGAACGATCTGGTCTTTCGCACCCACGGTGACATTGTTGAGGTCGCCCGTCCCCTTCATGCGGAGCTCGCCGCCGGAGAGGAGCTCACTCTCTTCTTTCACGCCGGTATCGCTGGTGAGGTAGACCGCACCATTTTCTGCTTTGGCGATAAGTTTCCCGTCCGCATTTGCCGCAATAGAGCGGATGGAGCTGACGGTGACGGTCTTGCCGTCTACTTTGAAATCCCCTCGCTCTGCGGACGCGAGGGCGATCAGCTGGTCTGCCGTCAGGCTCTCGATCTTCTCTTTCGTCGAGAGGTCGATCTTCTGTCCGTTTTCCTTGTGTCCGATGCCGCTCACGTACTTGTCATTTTCCACTTTGCCGCCCTTGGCTGTCAGGGTGACATTCTGCCCCGTGACATGCGCGGTTTCCTTCTGCGTGGTCTGGGTATCGGTGATGCCCTCTTTGATGCTGCCGCCGGAGAAGGTGACGAGAAGATCCTGCGCGGATTTGGCCGAGCCGACGAGGGCTTCTGCCTTTTCGTCTGCGGTGAGGTACGCATCCGATGTCAGATTCTTCGCGGTGAGCGCGGCATTGCCATAGAGGGTCTGATCCTTGCTGTCCTCGATCACCTTCACATACGCTTCGACGTCTGCTTTCTTCCAGGTGCCGACGGTCTTGGCGAGCTCGTCGTAGCGCGCCTGTTTCTCAGCGATATACGCATCGATGTCAGTGACGCCATTCTTCGCAAGCGCCTCCTTCGCGGTGTCATCCAACGTGTACTTGCCGTCTTTGACGTATCCGGCAAGGGACTTGTACTCATTGTACTTGCCCTGTACTTTGGCGATGAGTAGAGATTTCTGTTTCGAAATCGTCGCATCGCTGCCTTCCAAGACACGCGCCTTCGACCAGGCGTCGAGCTTTGCCTTCGCATTTTCATTCGCCACATCGGTGAAATTGTTGTCGATGAAGCTGCCGTCTGTCGTCAGGGTAACGTCGCCATGCTTCGAGGTAACGCTGTCAAGATAGAGATCGCCGCCGGTATTCGTGATAGAAATATTTCCATCCGCGCTGGCTTTGAGGCCGTAAGCCTCGCCGCTCCCCTGCTTCGTTCTGATTGAAAGTGCGCCGGAGGCACCGCTGATGTCGCCGCTTCCTGCATCGAGGTTCACGCGGCTTGCCGAGAGCTGCACCCCCGCCGCCTGCGTGATGCCGTCCTCGGCGGTGATGGCAGCGATCTTGCCCGCTGACACATCGCCAAGCGTGACATTCCCTTTGACGTTCACGGCGAAGTCGCCGCCCGCGCTACCAGAGACGGTGTCTGCACTGGTCTTGATGGCGCGCTCCGCACTGCCGACGCTGCCGGTCGCAGTCATGTAAAGACTTCCGGTATCGACATAGCCGAGGTCGCCCTGCGTGAGACTGCCGCCCGAGAGTGTCGAAGCGCCGCGGCCATTGGAAAGCGTGCCATTGATGAGGACGTCACGACTGCCGCCATCGACTGTGAGCGTGCCGCCATTTTCCACGCCGCCAAAGCCGATGCCCACATCGTAGTCCGACTTGAGGGAATACTGGGTCACCTTCGTATCATACGTGGTCTCGACCAGTTTGTAATCGTATTTCTTCGCGATCCCGAGCGTATACCAGAGACGCTCCTCCTTCTTCGTGAACGTAGAGGTCGGCTCTGCTGACGTGAACTGCTGGTCCGACGTCACATAGGTGCCGCTCGCCTTCGTCCCATCGACCTTGTTGTAGTCGGAGACGAAAGCCCCGCCCTCCAGCGTGCGGACATCGCCCTGCCAGAAGTCGGTCACGGTGCCGCCCTGCGCCAGCATTTCTGCGCTCGTCGGAGTCCTGTCATCGATCCCCCACCAGTCGACGCGCGTGTCATGCAGCTCATACGTGGTCGTGGTGCTGCTGTCCTGTCCCGTCTGCACGGTATAATACGAGCCCTTCGTCGTCTGATACTTCGCGTCTTGGGCTTTTGCGAAGGTGGAAATCGCCGGATCCCCCGTCGGATTTCCATCCGTATAGCTCTGGACGCTCTGCTGGATCACCCCATTCTTGCGGGTGTAGGTGGTCTTTTTTGTGACTTTCCCGCTCGAGCGATCCAGATCCGTGATCTCGATCTTGCCTTCGAGCCCGCCGCCCGTGGAGAGGGTCTTGAGCTCGATGTTCTTGTCCGAGTCATTCTTCACCTGGATCGTGCCGTAGCCGTCGAGGGCTTCGATGCGGGCTTTGTTTGTGTCATTTGTCGTATTGAGGATGGTGCCGACGATGGAGACATGCCCGCCGTGGACTTCGACATCACTGATGACGAAGCGGTCATTCGTCCTGTCATAGGACACGCCCTCGATTTCCTTCCCATCCTTGTCAGAGACGAGGATCTTCGCACCGGACGGCACCGTCGCTGCGTCCGTCACATCGACTTTCGCGCTGCCATTCATGTAGAAGAGCTTGTACTCCTTCGGGATGTTGATCGCGTGATCCGGGACGCCGCTCTGGATCTTGGAATTGATATTCACATAGCGCGCGGAAATGAAGACATTGCCATTCGCCAAGATGCCGCTCCCGATCTTGTCATTCGCCTTGCCGTCTTGATCGACATTGTAGAGACCACCCTTGTCATCGAGCGGATTCCCGCCGACGCTGGAAATGCTGGACTGCTTCCCCGCACTGCTCGCATCATAGGTCTGGATGAAATCCCCATTCGTTGCGGTCATATTCACGCTGCCCGCGTAAATCGTGCCCTTATTGTACACGTCGCCATTCGCACTCGTGACAGTGACCGTGCCGCGCGGGTTATAGATGTAGCCCTTGAGATTGACATTCGGTGCGGCGTAGTAGGGCGCGTAGTCGCCGTCCACATACGCCTGCGGGCGGAAATTGTTCTCGATGGTGACAGAAGGCCCGCCGGTCTGGTAGCGCGTCTCGGCATCAAAGGAAACGGATTTCGTCTTGTCCTTGTTCTCCTTCTGAATCGCCGTGCGGATCGCCTCCGCGTTGTCCCCCTTGATCTCGGTGCTGTTGAAATAAATCGTGCCGCCCTGACCGGCGCCTGCCGTGCCCTGACTGCCGACGACGTGGATATCTCCCGTCACCAAGTTGTTCGGCGAATCATTCGTGATCTTCACTTCCGCATCGCCGCCCGCCTTGAGCGTGCCTGCGCCGGAGACATTGTCCCCTTCGAAGACGATATCCCCGAGCTGCGCGGTGATGTCACCCACGAGGAAATCATGCGTCATCTGCGGATAGGTCTGACTGTGGAGGAGGTAGTACTCCTTGCCGTCCTTCGTGTTCGTGACCTTGCCGTCTTCGACTTCATTGCCATTCGCATAGAAGAACTTCCCGTCCTTCTCGGTGCCTTTCTGGGCGAAGAACTCATCCGTCAGCTGGATCTCGGTATCGAGCTTTTGGTAGTTGTTGACGCGGACATCCTTCGCTGCCTCCTGCTTCTGTTTCTGCTTCGTCAAGGTGTCCTGCTTCGCAGGGATGCCTGCCTCGTCATACTTCGCGGGGTCTGTGGAAATCGTATCGCTGTAGCTCGTGTTGTAGCTAGTGACCGCACTGGTATATGCCTGTTCTTTGCTCGCCTTTTCTGCATTAGCGGCATTTGTATTCTCTATCGTCTTATTGTATGCGATGACTTCAGCTTTCGTGGAATTGGCTTCTACATACACATCCAGAGTCTGATTCGCTGCCTTCGCCAACTCTTCCACTGTCGTTCGAGCCGCTGCGAGCGCACTCTGCGCGTCGGCAGCTGACTGAACCGCACTGTCATACGCCGTCTTGCTATCCGTGATCTTCGTCAGCCCGTCGATCTGATTCTGCGTCTTTGTGATTTCTGCCACATAGGCATCCTTGATCTGAGGCAAGTGATCCTTCGCCTGATCCCGCATGGCCTTTGCATCGTCCAGCTCCGAAGTCGTTGCCGGCGATGTTTCTACGAAGCGGCCTTTCGTATCGAAATAGCCGAGGCCCTCTGCCGCCATCTTCTGTTCAAGGAATGCGATCTCCGATTCATACGCGGCTTTCGCCGAGGGATCGGCCGCATAGTCGATGAGCTTCTGCTGCAGCTCGTGGAGCTGGTCATAGAGCTCCGATCCGGCCGGCTTCGAGCCGCCATAGGTGTAGGAGAGGTCGCCATCGCTCGTGACCCTGGTCGTCCACGTCCCATCTTGATTCGTCCCGCTGATGGTCATGGATTTCTTGCGATGGATGCCCGTCTCCGCCTTGCCATCCATGGTGACATCGGCGGACTTCACGATCTCCTTCTTCCCGATCTGGCTGCCGTCCGAGCCGAAAGCATCCCCGATGGCATTCACCCAGTCCTTCACCTCGCCATTGCCATAGGCGGATACCGTGCCCGCCTTCGCCTTGAGGAGGATGTCCCGGTCGCTCTTCATCTCCGCGCTCTTCGTGACGGTGAGGCTCGCGGTGCTGTCTGCTTTCGCGTAGGGGTCTTTCTGGATGGAAATCGGGATCGCCGTCGCATTCAGGATGTCGCTGTGCGCGCTGACGCTGATCGTGCCAGTCTCGCCCGCGCTGTCACGGCCCGCTGCGAGGGAAATATCGCCCTTCGCTGTTTCTGCGGCCGCGCCGAATGTGGTATTCGTCTTGCCCGTGTAGGTGACGTCATTCTCCGAGCCCGCATAGCCCGCCAAGCCGAAGACATCGACCAGTGTCGTGCTGTAGAGATCCGCATCATTTCTTGTGCCGATGGCGATCGTGCCGCCCTTGTACGAGCCGTCATACGAAGCGGCTTCCGCTTTGCCTTCCCAGGACTTGCCTGTCTCATTCGCCTTCTCCGTCTCACCAGCCTTGAGGCTTGCGCCATCCGCGACAGTCGCGCTCGTAGTCGCCTTGACATCGAGCGTCTCCTTCACATGCGCCGCACCGACGGCGGCACCGGTCGACAAGGCATTGTTGTCATGTGCTTTGACGCGGCTCGCGGCGTCGATGGTGATGGCTTTCTTGTCATGCAGCGTCTGGCCCGCGGCCTTCTCTTCCGCCGTCAGGTCAGAAGCGCTTGCCTGCATGGTGACTTTCCCGAGATTCGCTTCTGTGGTGTGGGTGATCTTCGTCACACTCACGACGCCGTTGCCGGAGTCGAGCGCCGCACCACCAGAAGTGGCATTCTCTTTTTCCGAGCCGTCTTTCCACGCCTTTTCACTCACATTGTCCGCGCGGATGGCCGTCTCCCGGTTCGTCGTCACGGTCGTACCGTCACCGACGGTGACCTTCGAGGTGGAGTCCACGGTGTACCTCGTATCCGCCCCGGTGCCGCTATATCCGCCGGCCGCGATAGACTCGATCTCATAGTTTCCTCTGTCTTTATGATCCGCGGAAATCTCCGCGCGTCCCGCCTGGATCTTGACATCCTTCCCGATCGCGGTCTCGGTGGTATTCTCCATGCCGATCCCCACGACTGCCACGGATCCCGCGATGACGCCGCCGCTTCCGGCGATGGCATGCGCGTAGGCATTGTAATCATCCGTCGGCATAGACATCGCCGCACGGGCGATGAGCTTGTCCGCAGCCGTGAGCGATGCCCCGTCAGCGATGGTGACACGCGAGGTGTCTTTGGAGTCGATCTCTGCCACGGTCGCCCCCACGCCGCCGATGCCGACGCCCGCCGAAGTCGCGAGTGCGGACATCTTCGGCGTATTTTCCGCCGTGAGGGAGATCGTTTTCCCGGAGAGCTTCGCCTTCTTCCCGACTTTCGTTGTGACATCGACAGCGGACGAAAGGTCTGCGCCCGTTCCCGTGCCGCCGAAAATGCCTGCCGCCGCGCCGAATGCCTTCGCATCCATCGTTGTCTTCGCATCCGAAGAGACAGTGAGAGCCTCATCCGCCTTCACTTCGCCCGCGTAATTGCCTTCATCGTCTCCGATGCCCGCCTCCGAAGAGCCGGTGACATTCGCCGTGACGACAGCGCCATTCAGCGCGACAAGCGCCACCGATGCCCCTGCCACATACGCATCAAGCGTGCGGTCATTGTCTGAAGTGATGGAGATATTCTTCGCGTGGACGGCATTCGTATCGCCAAGAAGCGCCGAGACGGCACTCTTGTCCGTCCATGTCCCGACCGTTCCCTGCCCAGCTACGCCGCCGGAGACGGAAGCTCCCACGATGTATTCATCAAAGTCGTGCGCGGCTTTTGCGGAAATGGCAAGATCCTTTCCTGCCGTCACCGTCGCTGCCTTGTCCACGAGCGCTTTCGTCTGCGTATCGGTATTCAGTACGCTGACGGACGCACCGGCACTTGCCGCCGCGCTGCCCGAGAGACTGCCCATGATGTTCTGCATGGAGAGCGTGTCATCCGCATGAACTTTGACATCGCCCGCCGCGTCGATGTCTGCGCCGTTTCCGATCTTTGCGAGCGTGCCTTTCTCGCCCGCGGTGCTCGGTGCCTCGGACGCAAAAGTCTTGCCAAGGCTCGATTTCACTTCATTGAGCGACGCCGTATCATATGCTTCGACCGCTTTGCCGGTGCCTTCGTTGATTTTCGAGAGTTCCCCATTCACCCAGCTGTCGAAGCCGACCGTCTCGCCATTCTCACTCGTCTGGCCCGAGAGCGTCGCCTGGTCTTCCGGAGACATCGTGCTGCCGACATTGTAGACAGAGATGCTACCCGAAAGTCCCACAAAACCAATGGCAGCCGAAATCGCATTCGACATGATTCCATGCATATTGTCTTTCGCTTCGACGGTCACGCTGCCGCCCGATGCGACCTTGTTTCCATCGCCGAGGAAGGCATTCGTCTGCGTCTTGATATTTCCCACATCGACGGCTGCGCCCACTGACGCACCGCCGGAGCCGGATGCCGCCGTGACGGTGTTCTCCATTTTCTGGACTTCATGCCCTGCGGTGACAGAGACATCCTTCGAGCCGGTCGTGCCATAGCCTTCCTTCTGGTTGATTTCCGCGCCCGTATCCGTGTACGCTTTCGTGATCGCCGTAAGGTTCATCACATTCGTCGCGCCCGCAAGGCCGGCATAAGAGCCGCCCGCCGCCTGGAGCGACAGATTGAAAATATCTTCGCTGTTCTGGGCATCCAAAGAAATCCGGCCCTTCGCGTCCAGTTTGGCTGCCTTGCCTGCATAGGCTTCGGTGTCTTTCGTGAGATTCATCACGGAGAGAGCCAGCCCTGCGCCCCCGCCCGCGAAACCGATGGCTGCGCCGCCGTTTCCGCCGTGGAGTTTCGTCTCATCCGATGCCGTGATGGCGATCCCATCCGTATCGGCCGTGCCTGTGGCAGTGAGCTCGGTATGGTCTTCCGTATACGCTTTGGTCTTCGTATCCAGCACATTCACTCCGACCGCGCCATTGATGGCCGCAGTGCCCGCGATACCGCCCGCGATGGTCGCATAGGTGATATCTGTCGTATGGGATGCGCCCACGCGGACATTCTTCCCAGTAACCTTCGCTCCGCTATCGACATGCGCCTTCGTATCCGCGTTCATCGAGACGGTCGAGTTTGCCAGCCCGATGCCAGCCGTACCGCCGCCGCCGATGCCGCCGGCACCTGCGCCCTGCGTGAAAGAGGAAATCGCCTGTACATCCGCATCGCCAGAGGTGGTGACATTCGCCGCCTTGCCTACATGAGCGTCTGTCGTATGCGTGACAAAAGTCTCAGAAGCCGCGCCTGCGACACCTGCCGTGCCGCCGACGCCAAGACCTGCCGCCGCTGTCGTCGAGTCGCTGGTATTCTCCGCCTGTACCGTGAGGCTCTCCCCGCCAATGCTCGCGTGATTTCCTACATAGGCAGCCGCTTTCTTATGTACCACTTCGACCGCCGCGGAGAGGCCCCCAGCTGCCGTCCCGCTCACAGCCCCGCTGCCGCCGGACGTCGTGAGCTTCGTCGTATCCTTCGCCGTCACGGAGACGGCGCCCGCATCCACGAGCTCGGCTTTGCCTGTATTCGTGACATCTTTGTCCTCTTGATTTCCGATATACGCTTTCGTATCGGTGGAAATCACATGGAGTCCGGCTGCCCCGGCGCCGGCAAATGTATCCCCCGTCGCAATCGTCGCTGCGACAGAAGTCAGATCCTCTTCCGACTCCGCATTCACTTTGACCGAAGACGCCTTCGAGAGCTTCGCACCATCTTCGATGGATGCATAGGTATGTCCCTTGTACGTCTGCACATCCGCCGCCGCGCCGATACCCGTGCCGCCCAGATTGATCCCCAGGCCGCCGGCCAAGCCGAAGAGGCGCGCTGTATTCTTCGCTTCTACGTCAACGCCCTGATTTCCTGCCTGATAGTTTCCTTTGCCGATCGATGCATCGGCCTTCTGGGAAATGACATTCACCGTGACCGAGCCGGAACCGGCGAATTTCGCCGCGCCTGCCGCAAAGCCCACAGCGACGGTCTTCGCCGTACTATCACTCTCACTGTCTTTCGCCGAGCCATTGTACGCATTGTCCGCTTTGACAGAGATGCCGTCTGCCTCGATGGTCTTTTCTTTCTTTGCATCGCCGGAGAGCGACGCCTTGACAGCCGAGTCATTCACCATGACTGCGACCGACGCGCCGACGGCCGTATTCGAGATCGCGCCCGTACCGACGCCAAGCGTCGCATTGCTGTGATTTCCGGCATCGATCGTAAGGGCCCCTGTCTTCATGGCTTTGCCGCTATCCACATGGGCATCCGTCGTCGTATGGATCCAGTTCCCGCTCGCCGAGAAGGATGTCGCCGTCTTATCCGCCAGCGATCCCGAGGCGATGATGGACGTGATCTGGCTCGCTTCATCCGCAGTGACAGCGAGCTTGCCAGCCTTTTCGCCTTCCGCCGTCCCAGCCACTTCGCTCTCCTCCAGATACGACTTCGTATCGCCTTCGATGAGGTTCACACCGATGGCCGCACCGACCGCGGAAGAGCCCGTGGAAACAGACACCGCCCCTGTGTACGAGTCGATTTGTCCCTTGTCCTTCGCTTCGATGGTGGTGGCTTTCTTCGCCTTCACCGTGCTGTCCTTCACATGCGCATCCGTCTTGTCATCCACCCAGTTCAGGCTGATCTGCCCCGCGCCGGAGAAGCCCTTCGTCGCACCGCTGCCGCTGGCCGCGATATTCAGGATCTGTTCCTTATTTTCCGCACGGACGGTGAGGGATTCATCGATGCCCTTCCCGTCCTTGTCTTTTTCTTCATTGCCGCGCAGGGTGAGCGTCGCCCCATCCACATAGGCTTCATTGTCCGCCGTGATGGAGTTGTACATGAAGCTTCCCGCAAGCGCCGCCCCGGCGTTGGCGTGGAGATTGGCCCCGATGGCCGCCGACGTTGCGCAGATCGCGCTGTCATTCAGACCATTCACCCGGAGCGCATCTGCCGTGACAGAGGGCGCAGTCCCGCCTTCTTTTTTCGCCACGGTCGCCTTCGCGGTATCGAGGATGCGGTTCACGGACACGTTCGCTGCGGCTGCCAGACCACCCTTGGCCTCAGCCACATTGTCCTTCATCGCGCCATCCTGATTCGCGACATTTTCTATATGCTGATCCGCCTCATGACCGAGGAGCGGCGTATTTTCATCGGCATCATCCATATCATTCACAAAATCATCCAGCTCGATGCCGTCTTCATCGCCGTCTTCGACCGCATGGAAGCCGGTGCTGCCGGCCTTGTTCTTCACATTCGGGCTCTTATTGTCATAAGCGACCGCACCCGCGACAGAGGCTGCGATGATCTCGCCCGTGTTCTTCGCGGAGACATCGACATTGTCATCCGCCGTGACATGACCCGAGATCGCGGCTTCCGTATCGCGGTTGATGTGATTGTACGCGATGGACGCACCGATCCCTGTGCCGCCGCTGACCCCGATCGCGCCCGCCGCCTGAATGGTCTTGGAGAGGTCTTCCGCGGTGACAGAGACATCCTTCGCCGTGACCGTCGCGTTTCCGATGCGCGCCTTGGTCGTATTATCGAAACGGTTCACGCCCACGGTCGCATCGACCGCAACGGACTTCGCCGGGCCGCCTGCCGCCGCCATCGCGATATTGAGCGCGCGTGCCTTCGCACTGACATCTGCCGATCCCTTCGCCGTGACCACCGCGCCGTCATCGATATAGGCCTCTGCGTTATTCTTCTGATGCACGGAGAGCGCCGCGCCGCCGACACCTGCCTTGGATGCGCCGTCCATCGTCCAGCCATTTCTATTGAAAATATCCTGGAAAGCCATCTTATCTTTTTTATAGAAACATTTCCACAGATTGAGCGGCGCCGAATTCAGATACGACTGGATGGTGCCGGTCAGATTGACCGTCGTGATGTCCGTCTCGCCCGTGACATTCACATTGCCAGCGGCATCGACTGTAGGCGTCGTCGTCTGCGTGTCATCTTTCTTGCCAATATATGCTTTGGCGTTGTTGTCATAGTTCACGATGGAGACGGACGCCGAGCCATTCACGTTGTCGCCATTTCCCGCCGCCTGCGTCCAGCTGTCCACGAGGTCGGGAAGGACGGGATTCGTATCGATCAATGCAAAGAAGCCATTCAAAAGCTGATCCACGGGATCGGTGCTCTGCCAGCTCGTCTGCCATGGGATGACCGTCTTCGCATGGACGGTCGTATCTCCGATGGTCTTCGTGTCGCCTGCGATGAAAGCAGTCGCGTGATTTCTTTGTTCCAGATAAGAAATCGCCGCCGTGATGGTATTGTCCCGCTTCGTCGTTTCATCCTTCGAGACCGTCGTGTCGTTCTGGAACGCATTCACGACCGCGTGGCTGCGGGAGAGCGTCAGCGCATCGACCGTGAGCGACTTCGCGCCCGCCGCGTCACTCGCATTCCCGCCCGCATCGATGCCGCGCACCTTCCCCGTCACAGACGCCGTCGCGTCATTGGTACTGAAAAGAAGCGCCGTCGACGCATTCGCCCCCATCTTGTTCCATGGTTTCTTCTCGTTCGCCGGTTTCGGCTGTTCGTCCGGCGAATCAAGGTCAAGGTCCTTTGCCGCCTGGCCTATCTTGTCTTCTTCGGTAAATGCTTTTTTCAGCTTCGAGAAAAAATTCCCCACGCCTCCCAAAATCGGATCTGTCGTCGGCTTGAGCGCCGTATCCCCGCCGATGCTCGATGCCGTCACCGTATCCGCCGCATAGACGCCGCCGTTTTCAGAGAGCGTATTCTCCGCTTTGACCGACACATCGCCCTTTGCGTAGACCTTGCCCGCCATATCCGCGCTCGCTTTCGTATCAGAGATCCCGAGACCAACCGCGAGCCCCAGCGTTTGTCCGCAGTTCGACGCGCCAGAGCCCAGCGAGCGGATCGATTTCGCACTGATATCCACATCGCCCTGGCTTGTCAGCGTCGCCTTCTTTCCTACCTTCGCCGCGATGTCGCTCGTAAGCTGCGCCCAAGAGAAGTCCAGCGACAGCCCGCCCATCGGCACGGCGCTGAAATCTATCAGGCTCATCTTGACCGCATTCGTGCCTTCCGCGGAGAGCGTCGTATCCTTCGCGGAAGTGATCGTGCTGTCGTCCACATCGACGTACGACTTCACGTCGCCGATGCCCACGTTAAACCCGACGCCGACAAGATTCACATTGAACGGCGCGATATCCGACTTTGCGTCCGACGTGATCTTCACATCGCCATGCCCCTTGGCGCCCGTGCCATCTCCGAGAGCCTTGATATCCGTCTTGTCGATGTCCACATTCGCCTCGGCATACGTCTTCGTCGCCGAGCCGAACGTGCGGAAATTGCCGCCGTACTCTTCGATGAGTCCTAAGACGGCATTGTGGTCTTTTTCCCGCTCGATGCCCGCCTTGATCTCCGCATCAGAGAGCTCATGGTCATCACCGATGACGCCCGACGTCGTGGCACGGGCGGAAATGTCTACATTATCCCCCTTGATCTTATTTCGGCCGCGGCTATCCTGTCCCATCTTCACCAGCGCATACGCGCCGTCGCCGATGTCCCAGGCATAGAGCTTCGTCTCCGCCGTCGCATGGATGGCGACATCCCCCGCCTTGTGACCGCTCTTTCCTTCGGCCGTGATCGTCGCATCATCCACATCGATGCGGGAAACGCCCATGACATTTCTGACCGCCGTGATGTCGATCTTGCCGCTGTCCTTCTTCTCCGACGACGAGTCGATGTACGCATCCTTGATGGAAATCATGCCATCTCCTGGCTCCTTATCGGGATCCGCCTGCAGCTTTGCATCCTGCGAAGACGCCGTCAGCGCGATCGCCCCGCCGCCCGAGGTGATGCGGCTCGCCTTCGCTTCCGTGCCGGTGACGGCGAGGTTATCCCCTGTCTCTACGGTGACACTCCGCCCATGAGATGCGATCTCGCCCGCCAGCGTGATATCCTTCTTCGCGACCAGCGCGATGCCGTCCGTCGTCGCTACCGCCGTCGTCGCATCCACGATGCCCGCCGTATTTACGAGAGAATTTCTGTATGTATCCGCACTCTGACCCGCGGTGTAGTCATGGAATGCCGCGCCCGTCCGGATCATGCCGTCCGTCTGCGAGATCGTACTCTTTGCAGAAGCGATGACCACGCTGTCCTTTGCGTTGATTTTGCCCGCAAAAGAGATCCCTGCATCGCCTGCCGTGTTCCCGCCCCACAGAGAGCTGTCATTCAAAAGGCGCGCCCGCTCCGCCGGCGATTTCTGATAAAAATCCTTGTCACGGTCAAAATTGACCTGAACCGGTCCTGACTGAGAAGGCACAAAGTAGTGGCCGTTATAGAGCGCATCTCCCACCGCCGTATTCGTCCCCAGCGTCAGGCGGCCCACATTGAAGACGCCATGCGAGCCGACCGCAATGCCTGCATTCGAGAAGAAATACACGTCGCCGCCGATCTGATTATTCTTGATCGCATTCACCACGCCGTCGATGTCGATCTTGTTCTTGACGACATTGATCTGGTGATTCGCCTCCCCCATATGGAGATTCGCCACATCGTGCTGCTTGATGCCGAAATCATCGAACTTGTTCAGCGCATTGCCGACTTTCACCTGCTGGTTCGTGATGTCATACTGCTTGCCGCCCGACGCGATATCCTTCACCGTGACCGTATTGCCATAGTGCTTCTGATCCGATACCGTCACGTCCGCATAGATGAAATTGCAAGCCGCGCCCCAGCCTGCGATAGCAAGGAGCAGCGCCGCCCCTGCACGGGAAAGGATGTTCCCCCCCGGCGCGTACTCTTCTTGCCCTGATGGGTCTTGACAAGCTCCGAAGCGACCACATAGCAGCCGCGCGTCGCGTTCCATACTACTTTATATATTTTGTTCATAAGACGGTCCTCCTTTGGGTGAGAAGATCACGGAAATAGGTTGATGGGTTCAGGGTTCAGGGTTCAGGGTTCAGGGTTCAGGGTTGTGGTGGCGGCTTCGCCGCGAATATGTATGGGGCGATGCCCGAAAGCAGTATTCAAGTCACCAGTCACTAGTCACTCCTAATCCCCAATCTCTAATCCCTAGCTACCAGTCACCAGTCACTTCCCTCACACATTCCTCTGCAGATAGAAATGCACTCTCGGCGATGCATCTCCGATATTGCCGGAATCCTTGAGCGGGATGCCGAGGACGGCCTTGCCATACCAGCCGCCCTTGCTGCACTCCAGACCGAAGCCTGCGCTCGTGAGGTAGTCCTTCGTTGTTTTGACGCTGAAATTGTTATATGCGACACCGTGGTCGAGGAAAACGAAGCCTCGCCAGGTCTGATGGTCACTGCTGATGGGGAAACCGTACTCCATACCGGCGAACCAGCCTTTATCGCCCGAAAGGATACTTTCCTTGTATCCGCGGACGCTCCCCATGCCGCCCAGCGTGAACTGCTCCGTCGAGGGCAGCGACTCGAAAGCGGTGTACTGGCCGTAGAGGCGGTAGAGCATGTACTGGTCATTTTTGAGATTCTGCCGGCGCATGAGGTAGGCGCTGTAGTACGAGCCATTGTTATCCTTATGGTTCGCGCGGTCATCACTCTCGTAGCCGGTGACACTGGTCATGAAGAACCACAGCCCATTCTCATCGAAGCTCCGCGCTGACAGTCCGGCCTTCACCGTGCGCGTCGCGCTATTCGAAAGCTCCATGCCGGAGTACGTGGTGTCCGACCATTTCCGATGGCCTTCCATGAAGATGTCCACACGGGAAAGCGGCGTGATATTCACGGGATGCGTGATGGAAACCGCGGCATCATTCGAATTGGCCTTCATATCATAGTCCTTGAAGGTGCCGTCGATGATATCCACCAGATTTCTGCTGTAGGAAATCTGCGCCCGCGTCCCGTGATGCCCCCATGGCGTATCGTACATCACCGAGCCGCCCCAGATTCCTTCCGTCCACACCGGGCTCACCGCGAGGCTCGCATCATGCCCGCCGATCCCGCGGTACTCTGTGTACGCACCGATGCGGTAGCGGCCGCTCTCTTTCTGTCCCGCATTGTCCGTGAAAAGGAAGGATGTCAGCGGATTCTCCTTCTCCTCGAGCACCAGATGGAGGTCGGAGGTCCCTTCCTCTTCTCCTGGCACCAGCTCTGCCCGCACCTGATAGGTATTCGTCGAATTATACACGCGGAGCTCATCCTCGAGCCGGTCCACGTCCACCAGTTCGCCCGTCTTTCCATGGATGCGCGAGAGGAGCGACCTCTCGGAGATTCGCTGATTTCCCATGACGACCGTCTTTCCGAATTTTCCTTCAATGAGACGGATGTAGACTACGCCGTCCTGTACCTTCTGCGGCGGCAGCACGGCCTGCGCCGTCACGATATGCTTCTCCTGATACAGCGCATTCAGGCGGGCCACCATGTCCGTCAGCTCTTTCACAGTGGCAGGCCCTGCACCTTTGAAATGGATGGCCTTCCGGATCTCCTCTGCGGAGAGAAATTTCGACGGCGTCACACGGATCTCCTTCACTTCAAAGACCAGCCCGCCATCTTCGGCCTTCGCCTCCGAAGAATGCACGGCATCCAGCGTGCGGTAGCGGCTCTTCTGATAATACGATGCCACCTGCTGGTTCGTCTCGCTCATGCGCGACGCCTGATCCGTCACCTTCTGCACCGCCGGATTCGTCGGATCGAGCTGGGCCGGCGCAGCACTCACGCTGCCTGAAAAAAGAAGAGCCGTCAAAAGACCGAGAGAAAGTGATTGTATGGTACGTTTCATGGCAAGATCCTCCATTGTGAAAAGTCTTGGATCACAGGAAACGGCTTCATTGGGTGAGCGCCGCCTGCCGTTTTTCTAAAAAAGGGTACACTATCCCTATTTTGTACACATTGTATCAAAAATTCTTCCCCCTGACCCTGTCACAAGTGACAGGGTCAGGGGGGTAGAGAGAAGTTTTTTACGATGCGTGGTTAGAGATTAAGGGTGACTAGTGACTAGTGACTGGTGACTAAAAGCCACTTTCGGACATCGCCCAATAAAAAAAGCGGCGCGCCACCCTTGTGAAGCTATCCTTTCCCCAAGCACCGTCATCCCGAGCGCAGCCGAGGGATCTTTATTGCACTGCCGCCATATGCACACATGCGCCCTCTCTCAAACGACACCTTGGTGCTTCCTTTTTCGTCTTTCTCTCACTCACGGTTTACCAGTCTGCAAGAAGGATCCCTCCACTTCGACCCTCATGATACACAAGAAAGACGGATCGTCTCATATCGTTTTTCATACCGCTGCGTAGAGTTGTGCCTCTTCGAGGCACTCTATCCTGCGCCTTTGGCGCGGCCCTTCTCCAAGGGCCTACTCGTATCGTTGTTATGGCTGGTAACCCGTGACTTGAATATCACTTTCGAGCATCGCCCAATAAAAAAGGCGGCGAAGCCGCCACCTCAACCCTGAACCTTGAACCCTGAACCAAATAAAAGCAAAGGAAAAAGAACCAATCCTAGGAGTGACAGGGAAACTTTATCTCGGCTGTCTTTCATACCATAGTCGCCCTATCCGCCCCTTCGGGGCACCTTCCCCTAGAGGGGAAGACTGCGATACGAGGATACCATCCTCTAAAAAGGCGGCGAAGCCGCCGCCCCATGGGCTGCCCTTTGGCACCGAAAAAGGAGCCCCAACGGGACTCCTTTTTTTATTCTTTCACCAGTACCTTTTCGATCGCACCGATGTACATGGTATGGAAATTTCCTGCTTCCTTTCCATCGTACCAGCGTTTTTCCATGGACGGATCGAGGAAGGTTTTGTCGTCGAGCTTTGCCTGAAGCATTTTCCTGCACACGAGGATCACATCCGCTTCCGCTACGCCGCAGGTGCCGTCCACAGGATACGGATGGAGACCGCATGCTTCCCATTTGTCACCATCGTGACCCGAGTGGGAGCCCATGTATCCCAGCTCTTTCTTATAGCTTTCCGGAAGCGATGAGATGGTGAAGGTCTCCTTCGCATCGATGAATTCCTTCGTGCAGCGGTTCTGCCGGATATAGATGGTCGCTGCGTCCTTGCCCCACCATACGCCAAGGCCGCCCCAGCTGACGGTCATGGTATTCGATGCCTTTTCATCCCCTGCCGTCACCAGGAACCAGCCCTTGCCGATCTGCGTGAATGGATTCCAAGTCAGTTCTTCTGCTTTGATTTCTTTAAAAGCCATGATATCGCTCCTTTTGTAAATGGTTTTAGCTGATTTTATTATAGCACAGATGGTCATAGCCGCGGAGAAGGTGCGATGCATGTCCGGTGCCAGGGCCTTCCGTGGGGAGGCGATCACGCATGTCCATGACATAAGAAAGGCGGCACCGCCTTCTGGGCCCCATCCAATGGCAGCAGCCCGATGGCTTACAGTCATTTTTCTTTTATGCTATAATACGGACATTAAGGGGGAGCGTTATGGAGGAGACAAAGAGAAGGTACTGGGAAAAGGAAGCGATACGCATCAGTGAGATGATGCATCGCGGATTCTATGAAAAGACCATCCATCCCAAGGATCTGGACGGCTATTTGTCACAGGAAAGCTTCAGCTGGATCGGCGCCGCAGAAGGCGAGAACTATCTGAGCAAGAAGGACGCCATCACGGATTTTTCACGCCAGCGCGATCTGCAGGAGGTCCCGCTGATCGGTGTGGGAAAAGGCCGCTACCGCGTGCAGTGGGTAAGCGACACCGTCCTTCTGGTCCTTTCTATCATTCCTCTTTCGACGAAAAAGGAGACAGGGCTTCTTCTCTCAGAGAATCAGCGCAGCACCATGATCTTTCATATCGAGGAGGATGCGCTTCGCATCGTGCATATCCATGTATCAAATCCGTGGAGCATGATGCCTGACAAGAAACAGTTTCCCCGCTCGCAAGGCCGCTCAAACTATGAGTATGTCCAGCAGGTGCTCTCTGAACGGACGCTTTCCCGCTATCCCGACCTTTCGCCCCGGCAGAAGCTCATCTTAGAGCTTCTCTCTCAAGGAAAAACATATCAGGTCATTGCCGAAGCGCTCTCCATCTCGCCCCGCACTGTCCGCTACCATGTGAATGAACTGCTCACAAAGTTCAAGGTGCGTACAAGAGCGGAGCTGCTCACAGCGGTGCAGAAGTGAGCAGGCGGGTCTCACGGGAAAGACGCTTCGCCCTGAAATGACATGGAGAGAGCCTCTTCCATTCACTAAAAAAGGCGATGTGAAATAACGATCATCTCATTTTCGCGTTCCATCTGCCGCGGGGGACTTGCAGCTCTCATAGGAG
>OIXL01000345.1_pt1 | contig 25194 bp, 30 predicted proteins | sample 1587761 | NCBI WGS metagenome assembly OIXL01 (sample SAMN03283246) | human gut metagenome | biome: human-associated habitat; material: feces | host: Homo sapiens | place: Peru | collected 2012 | reverse complement strand
CAATCTGTATTCAGAGGTTTTTCTTTCTGCATCAAAAGAGTCAGTCTTTTTAATAAATTGTCATCAAAATCTTCCCTATAGACAGGAAAAGCAATTGTAAAAACCGAATTTTTTTTATCTTTTTCAAAAATGCTGCTATCAACGCTGCTTCCATCAACTATTTCCAATGATGAATATGGAACATAGCTTTCAATTATCTTAGGAACAATTCCAGTTATAATATAAACTAATATTTTCAGCCCCAATACTGTTCCTCTTAATTTATACAATGGAATTGCATATTGAAGAAAAAGTCTTTTTTCCCTTTCTGAGCCAAACAAGTCAACATCCACCCCAAACCAGTCAGCCAATATGTCTAGAAAATAAGAAGGGCAATGCATAGGCCTGAACATTTCATTAATATTATCTATCTTGATGGCAATGTCATTATTTATATGCTGAAAAATCATCAAATACTTCCGTAGAAAATCGTTTTCTTGGAAATATGAGGGCAGATTCCTTATTGGATTCTTTGAAGTTGCATAAAGCATGATTTTACCGTCTTCATGCTGGCAATCAAAAACAATGAATCTTGTGTAGTCAGACTCTTTATAAGTTATATCTATATCAGCCTCTGACAATTCGGGACATAAGGAGAGAATCTTGTTTTTTGCGCTATAAACATCAAGCCCTATGCATGAACGCCGGATATTATCAAAATCCATCTAGCTCCACCTTCTTACCGTCAAATGGATGTTATTCTTTGTATCTTCATTTTCCTGTACAATTGAATAACCCAGGTCTTTGACTTTATCTTTTATAGTTTCGTAAGCGTATTGGCGATGAATTTTATTTATAATTTCGTCCTGTTTTAATCCTGTAAAAGTTTCGATAGCCCACCAGTCGGCAACAAGCTCATAGTTTCCACCGATTTCTTTTATGCCAATACTGTATTTTGAGCCTGTTTTTATTTCAAAAATGCAGTCTTCTATAACTTCATCTTTTTCATATCCCTGCAAGGCTAATTTTTCACCTTCCGCAGCTTCTTGGTATTTCATCTCTAACACGTCCAAAGCTTTTTTTAGAAAAACTAAATTTTTTATCTTTGTATCTATTTTTGAAATATGAGACATTATTCTATTCCTCTTTTAATTTCTGCCCAGTCTGAATTCTGATATATGCATTGTTTGGAATCTTTCTTGTTACATTTTCAATCTTGCAGATAACAAACCCATTTAAAACAGAAACAACAGAAAAAGTTCCTATAATCTCACCAAAACTGGAATCGCCGGAGATTTCTCCCATCACGCCTTTTTCAAGCTTATCCCTCAAATCTCCGGCCTTTGCCATTAATTCAGACTGGACTCCATTTGTCTGAGTTATCTCAAGCACACGCATATATCCGTAAACAGGTTCATATATAGCCGGCTTTTTTATCAGAACAGCTTTTGGGGTAGGCGTTAATTCAGTCAAGACAAGAGGTCTTTCCTGTTTTGAAGATGTAGCGCATCCCAATAATATAGAAAGGAATGAAACCACCAGTGATATTTTTATTTTTCCATTAAGTTCCATACACGTTCTCCTTCTTTTCCTTTAAAAAGCCAGTTCCGCTCATCAAGATATAAAAAGAAACTTCTATATGTATCTCCTTTTATATCAGAGGATTTATTTTTATTCTTAATCTCCGCAGAGGAATATGCTTTATAATAGTCGCCTGTATAAATAATGTGCTTTCCCTTAGGCAAAACACATTTCTCCAGCTTATCCCACCCCATATACATATTATTTAAAAAGAAGCCTTCCCCTGGGGCTGTAATATCAGGCGCCACTCCATAATTGTCTTTTCCAAAAATATAATCAGCCAAAGAGAAAATAATATTTCTGCTGGCATCCCATATACCGGTAATTGAAAAGTCAGAGCTGAAAAATTTAACGCTCTTCAATTTTTTTCCAGTCCTTGCATCTGCTAAATCAATATAATAAATATTAATCTGATCTGTTAACTGGATTCTGCCCTCTATATAAAAATCAGCAAAATCAAGATTTTTATAATCTTTTTCTACATATTCATTCATGTTTAATGTACTCATGGCACTTATCATCTGGGTTGAATTCAAGCTATATTCAAACAGCCTGCTGAATACATCGTCCGACGCTCTTATAACTATTCCATCCTGCTCTATGAATGTAGAAGGAATGTAATCAAATTCCCCCTTGTCCTGCCCCAGGTATTTTCTGCACTCCAATACAAAAGGCTTAACTACAATTCTCTGTTTTTTATATAGCTTGTCAGAGCCTGATTCATTTATTTTTAAATATTCAGACAGCATCGCATCTATAGCTTTTAGGCAGTATTTAAGCGAAGGTATTTTTCTTAATACAGTAACCGGATAACCGCCGTCAGAAAATCTATAAAAAGAAAGCATCAAAATATAGCCTTCGCCGCATTCAGCGACATAAGGACAGCATACGCCTACTACATTACATCCGTATCTTTCTTCCGCCAAGCTATTTATAAATCTATGAATATCTTTTTCTTTGGTTAATCCATACTTTCCAATCAGCCACTTATCAAGCGAAACCGGCTTGATTTTTTCTGTATTAACCATTGCCTTGTGAATTTTGTCTTGAATTGTTTCTAATAATTCCTGGGAAACCGGGCTAGTTCCTGCCGCATTCATCATTATGTATGCTGGAACGATATCCGAAAGATTTTTATATTTCTCCTGGATGTCTGGCTCTTCTTCTGTTTTTTTTGTAAAAAACTCAAAAGAAAAAGAGGCGGCAATAAAAATATGTGCAAAAAAAATATAGAATATAATCTTTTTCAAACTTCTCATTTATTACCTACCTCCTTTTCAAGTCAATTAGGCCCAGTCTGCATTTTCATATACAATTGAAATTGTTTCCTGAATTACGCCAGTTTCCGCAGAGCCTAAGTCAGACATTGTCCATCCGCACGGAACACAGTTATAAAGATTTCGCCTCTGAATCTCAGAAACACCGTCCCGGTCCATAAAAACAATAGACAAGGATTTCTGCTCAGGATTTCCACGTTCAACAGTTTTCCACCATTCCTTAAGAACCTTGTCGCGTGGGTCTGCATTGCGCACGAGCTTTACTGTATCGTACTTAACTTTTCCCACCACTTTCCGTGGATTTTTATCCATACCGCCCATATCATCAGATACTTCTGCGGTAGCACCGAGTCCTGAAATTGAAACAAAATTTCCGTAATCAATTCCATCAATTTCTACTTTGAAATAAGCTTTGGTTGTTGGTAAATAGTCAGCCATTCTTTATTCCCCTGTTTTTATTTATTCGTCTCCAAGAGTTTTCTGTGAAACTCTGAATACTACAAATTCCGCAGGCTTGGCAGGAGCCAAACCTAATTCAATAGTCACATAGCCAGCGTCGATAGATTCTGGCGGATTTAACTCATCATCACAACGGACATAGAAAGCTTCTTCCGGAGTATTTCCAAACAGAGCTCCTGATTTCCAGATATTCAACAAGAAAGCTGTGATATTGCGTGTAATTTTTTTCCATAAATCCCGTGTATTCGGTTCAAAGACAACCCAGTTTGTTCCGTTCTGGAGAGCCTGTTCTACCATGCAGAATAATCTGCGCACATTGACATATCTCCATTCAGGATTTGAACTGATAGTCCTTGCGCCCCAAACTCTGATTCCACGTCCAGGAAAATCACGGATACAGTTAATTCCCTTTGGATTCAGCATCTCCTGCTCTGCATCTGTAAGATTGTATTTAAGACCCAATGCGGTCTTGAACAGCTCATTCGCAGGAGCCTTATGGACACCTCTGGTGCTGTCAACACGGCCATATACTCCACAAATGCCGCCGCTTGGCGGCGCATAAAGATTCTGATCTGCCACCATGTCATACATCTGAACCCATGGGAAATAATATGCTCCCATGATAGAGTCTCTAGGCATAGGCATTGTATCAATTCCGCCATCAAGAGTTTCAGGAGAGTCCAGCACAGCAAATCTAAAACGGTTCTTTTCACAATGAGTTAAAATCGCATCTTGTGCGGCAGGATCTGTGACCCCAGGCGCGCATATCAAAGAAATATCCTGAATCTCATCAAACAAATGCAGTCCGGACTTCTTGCCCACCCCCTCATCTTTTCCAATAATGAGTTTTGCAATATTATCCGGATTTTTCACTTCATATTTGGCAGGGCTTATTAGCTCGTCCGCCTTCTCAGCAGCCTTGTCTCCATTCTTCTGGCTAGCCTCTCCCTTTTTTGGCTTCGGTTCTGCCAAATTGTTGATATAGCATTTAGTGCCGCCATTCTGAAAAAACTGATAGACACCATGCCCAAGCCAGCCGCCCTCATGAAGTCCCCCAAAAATTTTGGTGTACTGAGTCCAGTTTGTAACCAATGTAGCTTGATTCACAGGCCCTTTTTCCGCAACTCCAAGAAAGCCTACAATGTTAGTGGCACCTGCTTCGATTGGCTTTGAGCCACTTTCAATCTCCTCGACATAAACGCCTGGTGTTTGATAATTAGGCATTTTATACCTCCTCTCTTTATAAAATCATTTTACTTTGACTTTCCTATTTAATTTGGTTAGCACTAAGATTTTTCTTTTCAACCCGGACAAAATTTTCAGCCTTGGTTGAATTAATCTTTAGCTCAATTCTATAATCAAGATATAAATACTCATTACAGTTTTCAGGCTCTTTCCTTATTGCAGGTTCAACAAAAAACCTGCCCTTGTCATTTCCATGCCAGTTATACTCCTCGCAATCATAGGTATTATGCACTTTAAAGTAAGATGCAATTAAGCCATAAACAGACAAGACATCTTCCTGGGATTTTCCAGAGAATATTATCCGTAAATTCATAACATACAAGGCTGGAGCCTCATACATTTTTTCTTCTATAATTATTCTCTGGCCTATCTTGTCATTGGCTGCCTGAAACAAGTCTGTAACAACCAGCCTCACCTGTGGTTTCTCTCCTGATGAAAAATCATTCACAACAACATATTTACCAGAAGAATTTTCTTGTAGCTTGTTTTTTATGACACTGAACGCATACTTAAAAATATCTGACTGCATTAATTATCCCCGCCTCTCAATCACAATTTTATTTAAGAAAGGAAGCTCGTCTTCTTTCAGCAATATTTTTTCCACCTTTACATTAGCATCCAGATCAAACAGCTCGACATCATTTACAGACAGAATCTCATTTATATTTTCCAATTGTTTCAAGACTGAACCAATCATTATCTCCTTTCCAAACGGCCATCCATTCCCATCGTCTCCATCAAGGCTGTCAAAATAACTTCTTAGGCTATTTTCAATGTGCGTCTTTACTCTGTTTTCATTGAATACATCGCTTTTAAATACTAAGGCTATCGAAATGTTAAACTCCTTGTAAACTGGAGCTTGTACGCATATAGGTGTTCCTACAATCTTTCGCTCGTCAAGATATTCCTTTACCCTTCTTAAAAGTTCCCTCGAAGGCTCAAGTTTAATCTCGTAACCGCTTCCTTTAGGCCTCACAGGAACAACAACTGTGCAAACCTCGTCCTTTGAATTTCTATTTTTTAAGCAGTATGAGCGTGCCACGCTAGAAGAAGCTTCTCTTGCAAGCCATTGGTAATCTTCCGCTGTTACAGCTCTTTGCAAGCTCTTAAAGGCTCCTGCCGCCCTGGCTTTCAAGTTATCCACAGATTCCATATCAGAACCACCTTCTGCGGCATAAGGATTTGTACAGCCCGAAATAAACGGAATGCTTTGAAGCATGCACTGAATAGTGTTTTTTGTGACGTTTCCTACAGCCCCGCCCCCTGTATGATAGCGTTTCATCTTGATATTAAACTTCCCTTTAGGAGGATTTACACCTTTTGCTCCATCCCCAAACAGAATTTTTCCAGTAGAGTAGTCAATTACATAATGCCTTGAAAAAGGAGTTGATGAATAGAAATTCTCCACTTCCTTATAAAGAACCCACACCCTGTTTCCTTCTTCTATAACAGAATTTTTACCATTATCGTTCTCTATCATCCTTAGTTCATTTTCAGACGGCATTGAGCCCTCGTCCACATACAACTGCGAGCCTTTAAGTATGTTCTTGTGAGACAATACAAGCGACTGCCCAGGAGCGCCTGTCCCGGAACCTAAAATTTCATTTTCATAAGTTTTTTCATTGCGGGCATATACAGCATTGATAACAATATCTTTTATACATGGAAGAGACTCAAAGCCACCTTGAATTAGGGATATCCGTATCCAATATAAATCCTGTCCAAAATTCTCTGAATGTGCAAAGTCGGCAGGGACAAAGAAATCCACGAAGCCTGACTGATGAAAAGAATCCGTGCTGTCACTAACGGACAGAGATTTCCATCCTTGTCCGTTATAATATTCCCAGCACAATGTGATTCCTCGTTTTGAATTAAAAAAAGATAAGTCTTTATCATTAAAAATATCAAAGAAATTTTTATTTGCCTGTTTTATTGATTCATTAATCTTAAAATATAATGAAGACTCTCCGTCAGGAAGCTTGTTGTCAAATCCAATATATAGAGAAGGAAAATCATTTTTATTGAAATCAAATAGAACAATATCTTCTTTGGAGTCAGACAGAATATCGGAACTAAGATCTTTCCATTTGAAATTTGTGTATGCAATACAATTTTTTGGAGTTATAGAAGGAGCCTCATACTTAATCCGAATTTTATCAATCTCCGGCGTAACGACTTTTGAATTGAATTTCCAAATCCAATTGTCTTTATCATCTTTTACGTAAGAGCCTCCTACAGCATAATCTTTTGTCACAAGCCTTACTCTTATCCAATAATGCTCCTGATTATTTACATCAACAAGCGATATATCATTTGGAACATCAAAAGAAACACTTCCCGACTGCTTAAAATTAAAAGTTCCATCTAAAAAATTATTTTCTTTGGCAATTCGTTTCCATTCAAATCCGTTCCAATATTCATATACAAAAAGAGCATTTTTATTTTCTTCCACATTTGCATTAGTCTCGGAAAAGCTGTAGATTATTTCGATTTTAATATTTTTATTTTTTAGAATATCATCTGCGCATATATAAAAACTTTCATTGAAAGCAGGTGCCTCAGAATACATATGAAACGAAGAGTTGAAATCAACAGCAGAATACTGAAGGTTGTTATTCTTTAAGCAAATTTCCGGAATAAAACCTTTTCCTCCAAAAATCGTCTTTAAAGAAATTCTTTTTGTGGCCAGCGAATTTGGGTTTTCAGGAATATCCGACAATATGCCTCTAATCCAAAAGCCTTCTATGCCATTCACTGCTTTGGACTGGATAGGGACATTTCCGCAGAGATATACAACATTGTCTTTTTCCCGGATATTCTTGACAGACGGCAGGGCTTTTAATTCCGCCCACTTTGTCCCGTCCCAATATTCCCAATACATATGCTTTACCAGCTCATCCTTCTCTGAAACCACATCCTGCACTGGAGCTATCGAAACTTGAATAAAATGGCCATTTTCTAGAAACCTGAATGTATCTGAAGAAAGATAAAGCTCATGCTCGACTTCATTGTTTGATTCAAACAAAAGGAAATCTTTAAATCTTCCATCCTTTAATGCCTGGCTCCAGCTTTCTTTATACCGGTTTACACAGCTTACAAGCTTGGCATTATTAACCTTTATCTCTTTTTCTGTCTCGAAAATAATATCATCGGAATCGCTGACTGCTGCCGCGATTTGAGTTCCCGCTTTTATCTTAACACTGCGTTTTATTCCTTCCACAGGAAAAAACTGAACAACAGCCCTTGAGCTTTGCGGAGCAACCAGAGACAGCCCCATCAATTCAAGCAGCGACAGATATGTTTTTTCAGGAACCTTGTTAAGCCGGTAGATTGTCATTTCTGTCATCCATGAAAACAACTCTAAAAGCGTAATACCTGGGTCTGATGTATTATGATTAGTCCATTCCGGACAATAGCGAGGAATAAGTCTTAAGGCCTCATTAAAAATATCATCAAATGTTCTATCGTCTAAATTGACTTTGGGAATCACTTTCGCCTCTCTCCAAATAGAAAGGATAAACCATATTGAAAAAAGTATTTACAGAACGAATTTCATAATCAATTTTAATGTTTATCTTAACAGGATTATCAGGATCTGCTTCTCCTGTTACAGATTTTAAAATAACCCGCGGCTCCCATTTTACAATAGCTTCCTCAACATAATGAACTGCGAGAGAAACTGTCCTGGAAGAATTAGGAAAAAACACATTTTCATTGATTCTGCATCCAAAGTCAGGATGCATTACCCTTTCTCCAGGAGTTGTACTGAGAATAATTCTGATTGACTCTTCAATACTTTTTTCATAACTTGAAGTTGCAATGTTTCCATGCACATCTACTTCCACAGGAAACTTCCAACCTCTGCCAAGTATATTTCTATTCACTGATATAAATCATTCTAACTTTTCTTATAAAATATATCAAGTAAAACATAGATTTTTTCTTAAAACCATGATAGGATAATTATGGATGAGTAAGAAAGTTTTTTTAGCAAAAGTCAGTGACAATCAGGATCCTGATAATTTACATAGAGTAAAAGTTACATACACAAACCAAAAGGAATGCGTTTCTGACTGGCTTCCTGTTTTATCTTATTCTTCTGGAAATGATAATGGAATATATTCACTTCCAGATGTTGATGAGCAGGTAATTGTGGCCTCAATAAATGACAGCGACACCTCCTTTTGCGTTTTAGGTTCAATTTGGTCAGAGGCAAATCTTCCTCCAGAAACACTTGAAAATTCCGATGCAGATTTAAATAAAGACGGAAAAAATAGCCTGCACTTTGTAAAATCAAAATCTGGAAATATGATAATTCTTGACGACACAGAATCCGCCGAGAAAATACAATTTATTGCTTCCGATGGAAAATCCAGAATTGAATTCTCAGTTCCTGATGAGCTTATTACAATTGATACAGAAAATGATCTGACCTTAAACGCAAAATCCAATGTTATTATAAACGCAGAGGAAATAGAAATTTCAGCTTCCAGGCAGCTTAATATATCAACGGAAGAATTACAGATAAAAGCTTCTAAAGACATTTCTATTTCTTCTGACAAAGATATAGCCATAAAAGGTTCAGGAATCGCTTTAAATTAGGAGAGGCCGATGATAAACAAACAAGAGCTTGATATATCTATAGACGCAGAGGGAAATGTTTCCATCAATGTAATTGGCTCAAAAGGAAAAAAATGCCTGGAACTTACAAAGGATATAGAAGATGCATTGGGAATTGTTGTAAACAGGGACAAAAAGCCTCAATTTTATGAGACAGAATCTTCTTCAAATTTTATAACTACAGGACTGGATTTATCATAATGAACGGACAAATTGAATTTCATCTTCCTCTAGGACTCGAAATAGAAGGAAAATTATATAAGACAGGAAAAATGCATATGACAACAACCATGGATGAGCTGAATGTTCAGGAGTATGAAGAGGTTGGTGTAAATCCTAGATACCGGGATATTTTATTATTAGCCAGTGTTATAGACGAAATAGGAGAAATAAAAGATATAACAAAGGAAACCATTCTGAATTTATATGAAGCAGACTTCTTGTACCTTCAACTGTTATATAATCAAGTAAACAGCAGTACAGAAATACCAAAAATCTCTTGCCCTGCCTGCGGAAACTCATTTCCAATTATACTTTCTGACTTATATTCTGATCCAACTAGAATTAAATAAAATGAACACATTTAATCATTATAATAAAGAATTATTAAACTCCTATATTTCTGATAAAGTTTTCAGAGACTCCTGCATTCTTAATTCTGACTTGGATTTTTTAGAAAATACAGACACCGAATGGACAAATATTGATATTAGCAATACTAATTGTAACTCAAGCATTTTTACTAATGTCAGTATGTCAAAATGCTCATTTTTTAGATGCAGCCTAATCAACTCATCATTTAAAAATTGCAGGATTGAGACAACAAAATTTTTGGGAGTAAGTTTAATAAAACTAAAAATTCTAAATTCAAGAGTTGATAACCAGATAATCGAAAATTGCACATTGCAGAGAACACAACTGAATAATATAATTTTCAATAACTGCCATTTCAAGGATATAGAAGCTGTATATTCAAAATCACAATCCATTAGTTTCATTAATTGTAACTTTTCAATTTCAGAAACTTCTGGGATGAACGGTTTTTCTTGTTCAGAATTATCAGATATTATTTTTTATAACTGCCATTTCCAAGGATTTCCTCTAAGAGGCACCTTGCTAAAAAATTGCTCATTCATAAATTGCAATGGAGAAATTACTGATGATTGTGAGTCTTACAATACAAACGGTATTGTCCGCTTCGCAAATCCAAATTATTTAGCAATAAAAAATAAAAAAGAATCATGCGAATTTCTTAAAGAGGCTTTAAATGAATAAAGAGGAAGAAATCCGGTCATCCATAGATAAGATGGAGCCAGAAATCCTAAAAGACACTTTATCAATCTTGTTATCAAACAACATCTCAAACAATAACCAGAATTTTGAAACTTCTATAGCTCAATATAAAAATTTTGCCCAATTGATATTGGACATGAAAAAACAATACAATTTTCATGAGCTGGATTTATTCTCTACAGAAGCTGATTTAGTTTATATTCAAACTGGAAACAGAAGAATTCTTTTGACAAATACGGACGAAAATTTAAACAATGACTCTTTACCTAAAAACCAAGGAGCAAATTCTCCATCTCCAGACGATGCATTTGAAAACATAAGAAATGCTGATAGCAGATTCTCAAAATTGGAGTTATAAAACATGCATATTAGAAATGAATTTAGATTTACACTTCCAAAAGGAATAGGAATAAAAACAGAAGGGACTCATAAAGTAACTGGCACCATGAGGCTCATAAAAGTCAAGGATTTAGTTGAAATTGAAAGAGATGGAACAGTAAAGAAAAACTCCGGCGCTTTCTATGTTGTTTTGCTATCTAAAGTAATCACTTCACTTGGGGCAGAACGCAGCATTAATAGAGGAACCATTGAAAAATTAAGTCCTATAGATTTTGCCTTCTTAGTTGATTTCATGCATGAAATTAATCATCAGGTAATAAAGAAAATCCCACTAAAATGTCCAAATTGCCAAACTGAATTTTTCGGAGAATTTAATCAACTGGGGGAAGCATAAGCCGCCCTCAAAATGAAATTTTTGAAGAGGCGGCAGACTTGGCGTATTATTTTCATTGGCCTAAATCAGAGATTATGAAAATGACGGGAAAAGAAAGACTTTCTTGGTTAAAACAAATAAAAAGAATTCATGAGAATCAGGACAAAAAAAGAGAACTTGAACTCTCGGAGCAATTTTCAATTCTCAAAGAAAATAACCAATGAATTTTTTAAGAGAAAGAAATATATCAAGGATAATAACGATTTATCAACCTTGAAACATCAGGAAGTTTATCTCCTATGAAGATTTCCGATACACCTCCTGATAGATATGAAAGTCTTTGATATACTAAATATCCTTCTCTATCAGTCTTGCGTTCAAGTGTTGCTACGGTTACAAATTTTCCATTTTCCTTTTTTTGATATTCGCCTTTTCCATTTGCAGTTGTATAGCGATACAAAACGCCGTCGGAATATTCTTCCATAAGAATTCCATTTTGATATTTCATATATGTTATGCCGTCACTCTTGAACTCAATTATATTTCTGCTTTGAAATATCTCCCAACACAATTCTTTAGAATTGTCAGTGTACCATTCGTAAATTTCTCGACGATCTTTTTTTTCTATAAGTTCATATTCACTTCCCCAGTTGAAATTCTTTGCAGATTCTCCCTCTATATTTCCGCCTTTTATATTATAAAGCAATGTTATGAGGTTTTCTTTCCGCAAAAGATTTACAATCTGCAAACTTGTTCCCTTAGCAGAAATCTCAAGATACGGCCTTTCGCTTATTATTGTTTCATATAAGTCCGTTTCTTTTACCGAAGAAACCATTCCGTTTGAAAAATTGTACTCTATCGCATTTGCAAGATAATCATTGTCTCCATAGTCAACTATGCCTTTTTCATAGTCAGAATATGCGATTCTGCACATATATACTTTTTTATGATTTGGATTAAAACTTAAACATAGTTCTTGATTCGTTTTCATCATCACTAGCAAATTTATATTCTCTTTTTGATTCTGTGTTAAATTTGGTTTTGCAAATAGCGCAAAAGCTGAAAAAATTGCGCAGATCAAAGCTATAATTTTCTTTGTTTTTCCCATAATAATACTCCTTCTAATTTAATTTCTTTTTATTGAATATACTTCAATTTTATTGATACAGGCTTTTTTCGTATCCGTTGCAAATTTCGGATCTGATGTAAATACTCTTCCAGCATCATTTTTGCTTGACGGCACAATTTTGTACTCTATCGTTCCATTCGGAAGAACTTTATAATCTTCTATAACTACCCAATGCTGACCAAGTCCACCTCCAATATTTGCTCGACCAAGAATATAATGGATATATTCAGAATCTTTCTTTAATCTTTTCAATGTAGATTCGTTTAATTGCTTTTCAAAATAGTCAAACTTCACAACTATATCAGGGTTAGCTTTTTTAATACTACTCATTATTGCAGACTGAGAAAGATCTCCATTACCGTCAATAATCTTATCTTTTTTGTTGGTAAATCTATTTGGAGTAAACTTATTATTTTGGGAAATTGTACAAACAAGTTTTGCCGCAGAAACAACCTTGCAACCATGTTTTTCCATTGTATCACCAGCAGCATTAGATAATTTTTCATTCTTCCATTCATCATCTTGTTGTTTCCAGTTTCTATAGGATGCTTCGATCTTTCCAAAATCATATAATATTTCTTCTCTATTATTTTCTGTTTCAGTTGGATTTTTTCTATCTATCTGAGAGCTTTCCTCTGATGAAGCCTGAGAATTATTTTCAATAGATGCGTTTTCTGAATTATTATGCGTTTCTTCATGGATTCCGCCCGCAGAGGTTGCAGCCGCAGTCTCTTCCTGTGCATTTGAGCCATGTCTGTCTATCCGCTCCCTGTCGATTGCGCTTATGCTTCTGTTGTTGCTTACTCCGCAGAAGTTCCTTTTAAGATGGCACGTTGTGAAGTATCCGTCCTGGACACTGAGGCTATGCTCCACTGAATAGACAAGGTACTCGCCGTCGCTGTGCCTTCCAAGGTATTTCACCGTGAGCCTGTTGCCCGGCCTTATGCGGCCGCTGCCTTCTGTCTTTGCGTCGCAGCTCTGGAACTGCAATGACCTGCCAAGAAGAACGCTCCTTGCCACCTCCATGGCGTCCTTCTCGTCTGTGAAACTGCTGGAGCTGAGCTGCCCGACCTTGTGGGGGTCATAGCCTTTCGCATTGTCCTCCCAGCAATATTCTCCGCCGATTTTCAAAGGCACATCCTTCGTTATTCCGCTAGATACATAATATAGCCATGGTCAGTCCTTCATATTTTCATTGTACCAATCTCTATCATAGAAAGGAATAAACAAATCTGAAAAACAATACAGGGACGTACAATTTGGTTGGTGTGTCGTATATTCCATATAAGTTGACACATCTTCATCTAAAAGAATAAATTCCCCATAAGGAATATATACATCAATTTTCTCTTTTTCAGCAGAAATATGTAGTTTATATATATCAACTCTATTTAAATTATAATAATTTATTAAAGAAAAATCATATTTAATTGTTTGTGATATATATTCTTTGCTTAACAAGAATACATTATAATTTGAATTCGGATAAGAATCGGATATCCAGTTAGAATTCCTTAAAACGTCAAAAATTATATCGATTTTTTCTTTTGGTAAAGCGTCAACTCTATTTCTTTTTAATCTATGTAATCCAACAACTTTATAAAACGACTCTCTTGAATTAAAATCACGAATATCTTCCAAACAATCTTTGCCTCCATCAAAAAAATAAAAACAGGGGAAAAATACAGACTTAATGGAGATAATCGTGAGTATAAAAACAAATACAATTATAAGTTTAATTTTACTATCACTTATAACCTTTACAGAAAAGCACATAAGTAATGTTGTAGGTATAAAATAGAAAATTAAATTTAATTTCCAATAAATAGTAAAATATGAGACTCTCGACAATACAAAGAAAATAAAATTAGAAAGTAAGGCTATTACAAAAAATATAATATATAGAAATATTTTTCTTTTGTTGAAAAAATAATAATTAAAAAAAAGCAAAGGAACATAAACTAATAGCAATACAGTTTCCGTTAAAGAAATGAAAAAAAAATCTATAGGCAAAAATAAAATACAAAATGAAACAAGCCAAATATTTGTATTTATTATATGTGGAATTTTATTTTTCATAATTTACCCTAAGAATATTTTCATACCAGAAGGCACACCTATTGGAGTTTCATCAGCTCTAACCGGGTGCCTAGCTCCTTTTGGATAAAGGATTTCTCCATCTATCTCATATTTTTTTGTCTTCCAGATTTCATATAAATAGTTATTTTTAATTTTTTCATAATCACTTATTTTTGAAAGATTTTCTACTTGTCTTCTTTCATTGCTATTTAATAAAGAATCTCCATACCATGTTCTTCTCAAATATGCATATACCGTAGCCCCTGTGATATCAGCAAATGCTTGGGCAAGGCTTTTTTCAGGCATCGGATTCATGCCCCTAGCATCTTTGTCAATTTTTAGGTTTCCAAGTCCTGATCTACAAGCATAACTATATATCTCTGAAGAAGGACCAAAAGCATATTTCTCAATCTTCTCAACAAACGTCTTATCAATATAATCATCTAAAACAGTCGGCACAGATGGCATCCAAGGTGAAAGGCCTCTTACATTGCCATGACAATAAAATACCAGCTTTCTAATCATATATAATCTTCTATTTGTTATTTCATCTCCATGGTTTATATAGCATAAAATTTCTTCCAAATTTGTAATTTCTTTTATTTTTCGAACCGTTTGTGTCCCGTCAGATTTGAATATATTATTGAAATATTTTTTTATCGTTTCTATTTGTCTTTTTGTATATCCCTTTATACACAATAAAACTGTCCAGTTTTTTTCTTTATTTAAGATAACCTCTCTTAATCCTTGATGCACAAACATCATCTTTGACCATTTATTTACATCTAGAACAATACTCCCTGCCAGGCTTTTTGCATCATTAATCGGCCTATGTATTTGTGAGCCGATAAATACAATCCTTTCCTTGTTTCTTTCTATTCGAACTATTTGCATTTCATTAACTTTAGAGCTGTTTACAAAATATCTGTCTGCCATATACTAATTCTCCAATATAATTTCATACTCACCAATAGGAATTTCCATAAGTTCAAAACAACCATTTTCATCAGTTGTAAGAGTTTTATAGATAGAATCATTCTGTTTAAGTGAAATTTTGATGTTTTTTAAGATAGCGTTTGTTTTCTTTTCTTTTAACTGAACTTTTAAACCACCTGTGACATCCAGCTGCCCTGACTCTTCGCTCTTAACTCCGCTACTCTCAACCGTGAACGCGTATTCGGGCAAGGTGTAGCCTTTCTCCTCCATTTCTTTCTGGCTGTCTGTGTCGTCATTGTCCTCTGTGTAGATGACTTTCCAATCACAACGGATTTTACCGTCATTTACAGACGTGCTCAGTTCTGTAATAAAATCATCGTTGCCATCATTGTCTTTTTCTATAATTCTGATTGTTGCTGTCGCTCCGTCTGCAACGTCCGTTACATCGGCACAAAGGAAGACTTCATCGCCGACCAGGGCTTTTGTAAGTGTCTTGCCGTTTTCATCTTCCCAGTGCGGGTTTGTGATTGACGGGTTCTTTTGCTCTTACCTCTGCAAAATCTTATTTTTACTCATGCAAAATGAAAGAATAAAGCATGGAACTATGTACCATAGCAATAAATAAAAAACGAACAAGAAATCACATATATCAATTTTTTCTCTTTTACCATATAGTGTACTTGTTTTTATAACGAAATAAAATAAAAAAATAGCAACTACTATTTTTAAAATAAAAAAGATAAGCGTTAAGGTATACAAATAATTTTTACAGTTTTTATATAAAAACATAAAAGAACTCTGTACTATGAAAAAGAGAAGAATACTGACATATATTAAACTTGAAAATTGAATGCCATTATTCACCATCCTCCAAATAAATAATGTGTTATATAAAATATTTAGCAATGCGATAATTATAAAAGTTTTTTTCATTACTCTACTTAATCTTATTTTTTCCAATTTGAACTCCCAATTTTTGAATTTCAAATTTCCAGAATTTTCCTTCAGGAACTTCCTTCACGGCAGATAATTCTTTTGGAATCTTTCCTTCTGTAAAAGAAAGTATTGGCATGAAACTGTAATTTTTTTGAAACTTATAATGCTTAAAAATCCATAATGACTCTAAAATTGGCAAAGCCCCGCAAATTTCTAAAATTTGCTCCTTAGTATATTTAAAGATTTCTACATAAAAGTTTATTATATTTGACGGTAAATCCTCCTCAGCATATGAAGATTTTTTTATAAAATCAGTTTTTTCTTGAATCCTTTCAAACTCGAAAGAAGTCCTTTTTAATATTGCTAACACTATTCCTTGTGCTATTTTCTCCTTTCTGTCTTCTGGCAATGGCTCTAAAAGATTTACTGTTGCTACGCATCCGTTTATGATAAGATCAATATTTGTAAGTAAATTTTTTTTCCCAGATATCATTGGAAAAGTTATCATTTTGTCAGAAGCTCTTAAAATCTGATTATATAAATTCTCTAATCTTTTTATCTTTGATTGAAATCCGGCATGAGCCATATCAATCCAGCCGTAATTTTTAGAATAAACATATTCACCATTTTTTATTCCTTTTTCAAAAGATTGGCCACGAGAAATATCTCGCTTTTTAGAAATTGTTACAGAAGAGAGAAATTTCACTTCTGTAGGAACAGAAATAATATCAAATTCGTTTAACTCAGAAAAATCATTAATTTTTGTGAGCAAATTTGTTTTTAAATCTCTTCTTCTTATAATTTTTTTAAACAATCCTTTATCATAATTTATAAATCCATATTTTTGAGCTTTTATATAGCAATCATCTAAATCCGTTGTAATAAACTCTTTTTCTTCTCTTTTTGCTTTTGAAAACATAAATTCTAAGTTCTGCATATTTTAATCCTCAAAAAAAACATAAAACTTTCCATGCTCTTTTACAAAAAATTGATTATTTTTTTTATTTAAACAAATTTTTTTTACTGTTCCACTTGGATATACAATATGACAGTCTAAAGGTAAATTCAAATTTTCTGCCAAATTAATTTTTATCCATCCCATAACATCCAGCTGCTCGCTTTCCTTGCTCTCAATGCCGTCGCATTCTACAGTGAACGCGTATTCGGGCAGGGTATAGCCTTTCTCCTCCAGCTCCTGCCGGCTGTCTGTGTCGTCATTGTCCTCTGTGTAGACGACTTTCCACTTGCGGCGGATTTTTCCATCCTGTACAGATGCGCTCAGCTCCGCGACGAAATCATCGTTGCCGTCGTCGTCTTTTTCTACAATCTTGATTTTTGCGCTTGCGCCGTCGGCTATGTCTGTTACATCAGCGCAAAGGTAAACTTCATCGCCTACAAGTGCCTTCGTTATCGTCTGATTGTTCGTATTTTCCCAGTGCAGATTTGAAACTGACGGATTCCTTTGTTTTTCGGCAGTATTCTCCTTTTCACTCTGACTTTCTGTCTGGTTTCCGCCGCCTGACAAAGCAACATTCCCCTCTAATTTTGCGCCCTGTCTGTCTATCCGTTCCCTGTCGATTGCGCTTATGCTTCTGTTGTTGCTTGCTCCGCAGAAGTTCCTTTTAAGATGGCACGTTGTGAAGTATCCGTCCTGTGCGCTGAGGCTATGCTCGACAGAGTAGACAAGGTACTCGCCGTCGCTGTGAACGCTTCAAGCCCTGTTATATATTTCGGTCTGTTTTCTTTTCCCCTTAACTTCTATACTTATCCCTTAATAAACAATACAACAACGTGCATATAGTAATAATAAAATTTCCAATAATAAAATACTTAAAAAAAAATATAAATAAATCATTCCAAAAAAAAATGAATATTATATAAATCACTATTAATAAAAAAAAATGCAAAATATTTTCTTTTAAGTCATTTTTGATTTTCAGCAAAGAAACAAAACTGTCTAATAAATATAGAAATGCGGCAGTTCCTAAACTAAAGTAAAGCCACCGATGTGGATTTTCTGGAAGGAGAAAATATGAAGAAAAAACAAAATACGTAATTAAAATTATAATTTTAATTTTTTTAGATTTTAGGAGGCTAATTATTATCGAAAGTGAAATTATTATATCTCTTAATCCGTGCAGTAAAAGCCCTAATGGTATTCCTGGCTTGCAATTTATTCCTTTTGAATATAAATAATAGAAAATATAATCATAGCATAAGAGCCACAATAATGTTGCAGAGTATGAAATTATAGTATCAGATATTATTAGCATCCTTTTTTTTGTTAATATTTCCATAGTGCGTATTTATCCCTTTGTGCTTCAGTAATTTCCATAGATAATATTTCTAAAAAATCTCCATCGGCCTCTTCTATGCTTAGGTGTATACCATCATGCATTGATTTTTCTACAAACAAGAATTTGCGGATACTCCACAAGCAAGCTCTAAGTATAAAATAATTATCATAAGAATTTGTGTTATCTACTTTTCCAGTAATTGTTCCTTCTCCCCAATTCATTCCTATTCTTATGGTTTGCCTAATAGCCCTATCATAATCTCCACGTGCTTTAAAAACATTATCTCTCATACAGTCTACAGAAAATGGAATTTGCCCAATCGCATCAGTCCAATACGGTTTTTTATTCACCATTACAACATAATATCCTGCGCCACCGATTTTTCTTTTTTTCCAGTCTCCCCACAAATTTTTATAATAAGCAAGCATCATACGATCTTTTAAAGAAAATTTTATAATTTCTTCCCACGTAAAATGCTTGTAGGCGGCATATGCTATTGATTTTTCATCAAAAGATTCTTCGTTAAGCCAAACTAATTTACGGTAATTATCTGCTAAAGGCTCGAACCATTGGATTTTTCTGCTATATAATTGTTGCACAGTCATTATATCAAATTGATTGTAATCTTTATCATCTGGTTCTAATGCAAACAACGGAACTCCATTCGTCCTTGTGATAACAAGAATTTGAGGCACTTCTATTATTTCTTTATTTAATCGGAATGTTGAAACATTTTCCTCTTGTTTTGGAAGATAATAAAGTTTTTCTCCTATCAGTTCAAAATTATATTTATTTTTATTTAGACTAATACTATAAATTTTATTGCTCACTATTATCCTCTTTAATTTGTTGATAATCTGATCTTATAATATTTGAATTTTATGTCTTTCAAATCAATAAAACCGTCATGTCTAATCCTATTGTGAATTATTGAGTCATCAGGAAATAAAATTTCATAATTAAGATTTTTTACGGTATTCTTAGAATTATTAAAAATAAACTGTTTTTTTATCCATCCCCTCACATCCAGTTGTCCGCTTTCCTTGCTCTCTGTACCATCGCATTCTACAGTGAACGCGTATTCGGGAAGCGTGTAGCCGTTTTCCTCCATTTCTTTCTGGCTGTCTGTGTCGTCATTGTCCTCGGTGTAGACGACTTTCCATTTGCGGCGGATTTTTCCGTCATTTACGGTTGTGCTCAGCTCTGCGACAAAATCATCGTTGCCGTCGTCGTCCTTCTCAACAATATTTATTTTTGCTGTCGCTCCGTCTGCAATGTCCGTTACATCAGCGCAAAGATACACCTCATCGCCGACAAGGGCTTTTGTAAGTGTCCTGCCGTTTTCATCTTCCCAGCGCGGGCTTGTGATTGACGGAGTTTTTTCAGCAGATGAGTTTTCTGTGTCGTTCTGACTTTCTGTCTGGTTTCCACTTGCAGAGGTTGATGCTGCGGTCTCTTCCTGTGCATTTGCGCCCTGTCTGTCTATCCGCTCCCTGTCGATTGCGCTGATGCTTCTGTTGTTGCTCACTCCGCAGAAGTTCCTTTTCAGGTGGCACGTTGTGAAGTATCCGTACTGTGCGCTGAGGCTATGCTCGACAGAGTAGACAAGATACTCGCCGTCGCTGTGCCTTCCAAGGTATTTCACCGTGAGCCTGTTGCCCGGCCTTATGCGGCTGTTGCCTTCCGTCTTTGCCTCGCAGCCCTGGAACTGCAATGACCTGCCTAGCAGGACGCTTTTCGCCACCTCAAGGGCGTCCTTCTCGTCTGTGAAGCTCTCTTAATTCCCATATTTATCCCTCTTTTCTTCCTATATCTTGTTTATTTTTGCAAATTTAATGGTTCAAGAAATAGAAATTGATCATCATCTGCATTCATGCCAAGCCTGTTGTTTTGATTATATCCGATTATATAAATTCTATTATTAATATCTTCCAGAAAAATAACATTAGAAGCCCAAACATTTTTTATATTAATATTATTAATATTATAGCGTTTTCCATTCGTCCATAATATAATCCCTTTTTCACTTTTAATTAGCGTATAACAGATTCTCTGTGAAGGATTCGTTTTTAGATTCAATATTTTATTAAATATTTCATTTTGATTAATAAAATATCCCATATAAATAATACAATCTATAACATTCTTTTCTATCCTCTTATAGAAAAAATCTTTATTAGTTGAAAGTAAATCATTGTTCTCGATATCAATTAAAAACTTTTTTCTTATTTGACTTGGCTTCATAACGGAATAGCCATATATATTTATTTGATTATTGACTTCGATAAAATTATATTTTGAAATTTTTACATCGCTTGATTTTTGTAAATCAAATTTGTGCACCTCATAAAATGAGTCATTTTGTGTATAAAAATCAAAAAAGGAATAACTATTAATTTTATTTATGCTGCCCCATGTCCATAATTCATCCTGGCTATCAACAGCAACAAAATAATCTTCAAATAGAAAGATTTCTTTCCATTTAAGATTATCTGGATGCTTTATTTCATTTACAGAGTTTCTCCATTTCCCCAGCTCAACATAATTTGTTCCTCCCCAGCCCCATAAAGTGCCATCGTTTTTTATTCCAAATGACAAATTTCCAGAGGCATATATTTTTGACCATTTTTCATTATTAAGTTTTACAGGAGAATTGATTATACTAAGTATCTCTCTATCATTTTTCATATTCCTAGATAGCTGATAACATTCGTTGCTTCCCCAGCCCCATATAAATCCATTAGAATCCAGTGCAAGGTTATGGTTTTCTCCTATAGCTATAGATACAAAATATGCATTACATTTAATTTCAGAAAATTTTTCGTAATCAGAAGAATATCCTATTCCTAATTGACCATAAAGATTTAAACCACATGAAAAGATTTTTCCATTGTTACTCAAAAAGACAGTGTGATTATCTGTGCTTAAAATATTAATGAAATTATGTGCGTATAGATTTAAGGAAAGTAATAATAGCAGTAAAAACACAATCTTTTTTTTCATTTTTTTATTTCCTTATTTTTTATTAAAAGTCTTTTGTCTGTTTCTTCACATTCTCCATAAATATAAAAAGGCTTTGCCAGCCCTGCGGTTATCATTTTTACCAACGAACTATGATTTAATTGAGAGAAGTCCACTTTTTTTAATTCTGGATGAATTTTTCCTGCTGAAGATTTATTACCTGTATAGTCTGGATTAGGCAACGTAAAACCAACTTCTTGATTAAAGTCATAATAATCGATAAATATACTTTTCCATGATTTAATAGATCCAAGATAACTAATAAGTTTAATACTGTTGTCATTAGAAACTTTTGCTTTTGAAAAATTGCTATATGTTACATTCATTTTAATTTCTGCATTAACTGTATAATTATGTAAACCTACAAAAACATCAAATTTGTCTTGCTCCTTTTTAGGTATTTTTTTCAGTATATCATCATTGTCATTGGAAATTTCATCAAAGTAATAATTTAATTTTTGTAAGATCAATCCGGTTTCTACAAATGGAAAACCTAATGATTCCGCCCAGTTCATGACGAAAGTAGTATCATTATTATCATCCTTTAATCTTTTTAAGATTCCCTTGTTTTTATCTCTTTCACTAAAAAAGACAGGAATAAACTTATTTTGTAAGACGGAAAAATAATTAGATTGTTCTTTTGTTTTTTCCAAAAACTCAGAGCTTAACACATAAGTTCCTGTTGTATATACATTTCCTCCATTATCAAGAATTGTTAAACATTTAGTATTTTTTAATACATCAGAACGCTGTTCGTTAGGAGATAAATAGTATTTTAATAAATTTGCTGCAGTAGAATTTCCGCCTGTAATTTTTTTTATATATTCTGCAAGATCTAAATACCACTTATGAATTCTTGTTATGCTAGTAATTCCATCAAAAAAGTCAGCCATTTTTTATAACTCCAATTTGTAATTCATTATTTCGAAATAAAGGAATATCTTTGAAAATTTGTTTTTCAGTGGAAAATGAAAAAGTTTCACTTTTCCAGTCTCCGCTATAAAAATAGAATAAATTATTTTTTAAGAAAACTTTATCTTCTTCTGAAAATGAGAATGATATCCAATCTCTTACATCCAGCTGCCCTGACTCCTTGCTCTCAACACCGTCGCATTCTACAGTGAACGCGTATTCGGGCAGGGTGTAGCCTTTTTCTTCCAGCTCCTGCCGGCTGTCTGTGTCGTCATTGTCCTCTGTGTATACGACTTTCCATTTGCGGCGGATTTTTCCTTCCTGTACAGACGTGCTCAGCTCCGCGACAAAATCATCGTTGCCGTCGTGCGTATTATTCGCCTTGTTTACAGTCAAAGAAATTCTGTTAGATTGGGAAGTACCTGGCCTGCCTTATCAAGGATAATAACGATTTATCAACCTTGAATGTGAAAAAAAAGATTCTATTTTACACTCATTAAATATTCATGAAAAATATATATTAAATCATCAGAAATATAATCCATAGGTATTCCTTTTTCTAAAATAAAAGAAGCAGTTTCAAAATCTTGTATTTCTGAAAATACATCCGTTATATACTCTTCATATTTCTTAAGTATAAAATTGTTATCTATGTATTTAAACTCTAAATTTGAAACCACTAAATAATGTCCATCTCTAAAGGTTTGCTTAATTATAAAGCCTTCTTGATTTATAAAAACATCTTGAAAACCTTCTCCAAGGTTATTTATATTTAGTTTTATTGTTGTATATTCAGAAATAATTTCATTATTTTTTATAATTTCTATTATTTTTACATTATTTAAATATTCTGATGAGTTAATTGTTACAGGTGTTACTTTTAATTTATAATTTGACAGTTCTTTTGAATTAAATGAATATATTTGTGAAAACAAAGGGCTGAAAGAAACATATAATAACAACAACAATACTTTTCTTTTCATCTTCTTTTCTCTATTTTATTTTTTTACACTCAGCCAAGTTCCATTTAGTTTTTAATGTTCTAAAATAAGAACGCCTTTTTGCTTTTACAGGTTTTAATTCACCTGAATTTATCGTATTTGTAATCGAATTAACACTTACATCATCAGAACCTTTATCAGCCTTAGAATTTAATCCATTACAATACCAATAAGCCATTGCAGAAACAACAGACTCCGTTACGTTTATTACATTATCAGGTGTTATCTCTGTAGAAAAATTAGGACAAACAGTTTTTATAGTATTATTTATATTTGTATAATTATTCTTGCCTGTTATCTGAATTAATCCGCCGCCTCTATATTTCCAGCCATCTCCACTTGCAATATCCCCATTCCCATTTCGATTAGCATATGCTCTATTTGCAATTGCTTCTTGATCCGCTCTATGTGTTTTTGTACGTCCATATTTTTCTGCTTCATCAGTATGTTCTTTAAAGTATTTAAAAGGTCCTGTATCTTTTGATTTGAGGACTTCAGCTGAATAATTCAAGCTCTCCATTTTAGCGGTAAGTTCAGGACCAGATTCTTGTCTAATTTGAGCCCAAAAATGAGATTTTCTTAAACAAGTATTTATTTCAAAATGTTTACAATATTTGTTAAAAACTTCTAATATTTCTTTTAGGCGATTCTCTGTTGCTACTGTAAAAATACATTTTAAATCTTCTGTCGTTAAATCTCTAGCACATCTACAAGTTTTTAGTGCTTCAACCACAGGCTGAGCAGGAGCTTGTAAGATATTTTCATTTTTTATTTGAGTTGTATCTTCAGAATCAGAAGCAACAAAATGTTCTGATGCAGCACATTGCAATGCAGGTATAAAAAATTTTACTGTATCTGTAATGCAATCTTGAGGTTTCTTACCAAAACGAAGAATAAAAAGTTTTTCAACTAATTCAGCATATTCTGGTATTGTCAGGACATCAGATAATGTAACTTCTTTTCTGGCAACTTTGGTCATAAACGAATAACTAGTCTGAGGTGCACCTTCCCATGCATATCCAGGAATTGCAATAGAACAAACTTCTCCTTGTTGTAACATATCACTATATATTTCATTCCACTCTGGAATAGAGTCCTCAGATAAATGCAAACTATTATCAGCTAATTTGTTTATGTAACTTGGTTCAATCTTAAACACCTTATCTAATTTATCATCTGCTAATTCCTTCAGCTTTTTTGTAAAATATTGTGCGACTGAAAAAACTCCAAATGATTTTTTTCCTAATGAATCATAATACTCATTCCATTTAGGATTTTCTTCATTTAAGTCAAAAACAAATCCTGCATAATACTTCATTTTCAATATCCTTTATTTTATTAACATACAGACAGAACCAATAAAAATATCACTTATCTTTAGTTTTTCACTATCGATAGGTATTTCTTTAATGTTTCCATCTTTCCAGACAAGTTTTAATGTTTTCCCTTTGAGTTCATCAAAGTTCTTTATAGTTAGAACGATTTCATCTTTTACATCCAGCTGTCCGCTTTCTTCGCTCTTAACTCCGCTACTCTCAACCGTGAATGCATATTCCGGCAGGGTATAGCCTTTTTCCTCCAGTTCCTTCTGGCTGTCTGTGTCGTCATTGTCCTCGGTGTAGACGACTTTCCATTTGCGGCGGATTTTTCCGTCATTTACGGTTGTGCTCAGCTCTGCGACAAAATCATCGTTGCCGTCGTCGTCCTTCTCAACAAT
>OIXL01000335.1_pt1 | contig 25490 bp, 17 predicted proteins | sample 1587761 | NCBI WGS metagenome assembly OIXL01 (sample SAMN03283246) | human gut metagenome | biome: human-associated habitat; material: feces | host: Homo sapiens | place: Peru | collected 2012 | reverse complement strand
TCCTATGAGAGCTGCAAGTCCCCCGCGGCAGATGGAACGCGAAAATGAGATGATCGTTATTTCACATCGCCTTTTTGGGTCAGGGCTAGGAAAATGGTGATTCAATCTGGTAATGATGGGATCCGTGTTTCCTTGGCTCGTGGGCATGCTGTCCTTTGATTGCGTTTGAAAGTTTCGCTTGAATGAGAAATTAGAAATGAGAAATGGTGGTGCGGCGCATAAGAATATAGAAGCGCCGCGAATATGTATGGGGCGATGCCTAAGGGTCTGCGGATGGCGGGTTTCCCGTTTGAGGTTTCCAAACATCGATCGCTGGGCCGCGAATGACAAAGATTTCTCGCTTTGCTCGAAATGACGATACGGGAGTCTGATGTCTCCTAGTCTCTTAGTCTTTTAGTCACAGTCACCAGTCACTAGTCACCAGTCACCAGCCACCAGTAACCAGCCACCAGACGCTCATCTCATTCTATTTCCCAAACTCATTCATGAATTTCTCATTGACATGCATGACAAATGGTGCTATCATGTACTTAACCGAATAAGAAAAGGTAAGTGCCTTAAAGGCTTAATAGGGAAGACCGGTGAAATGCCGGCACGGTCCCGCCACTGTAATGCAGAGCGAATCCATAATGTCACTGAGAGATCGGGAAGACGGATAAGCGAGGAAGCAGAGTCAGGAGAACTGCTTATCTTTGATCACCGTTATGACCCACGAGCGATGGGAAGGGGATGTCTTTACAGATGTCTCTTTGCGTTCGTGCAAAGAGGTTTTTTAATGGGGATTTCGGTACTTGAATAACTTCATAAGAAAACAGGTGCCCTGTAGGGCTTAATAGGGAAGACCGGTGAAAGACCGGCACGGTCCCGCCACTGTAATGCAGAGCGAATCCAACGAAGTCACTGATTTGAGGAGATCGGGAAGGCTGGAGGAGCGAGGAAGCAGAGTCAGGAGAACTGCCTGTTTTGTACAACCGTTTGACCTACGAGCGATAGGAAGGTGTGCTTGACTGCAAGTCCTTTTGACGTGCATATTCCACTCTTTTTCTATCCAAAAGGGTGGATTTTTTGATTTCCTTCTGCGGCATGATGAGGATCAATGAAGCAGAGCCCCTTTTGCTGAGGATGGTGACAGGGAACACTATTCTCCGTGTAGGTCCTACGGTATCTATCGTTATCTTGATGGGTGGCAGGCGGTAAATGCCTGAACTCCTTACTATCGATGTAATGCCTTCGGGCTTTACATATACCTGTGGGGATTTTTCTCCATGGTTCATCTCCTTTCCGGTGATGGTCATAAAGAAATTTCATTTCTTTTGGGAAAATGATCATCACCACCCCTTCTACGAATACTTCTTCGGAAGTGACTATATATGATGTATTCCTCAGTATCTGAGGTTTACATATACCTGTGGGGTTTTCGTTCCCCATGGTTCATCTCCCTTCAGCGATGGTTTCAACAGGGAAATGGAATCATCGCCCCCTTTTACAGATCCTTCCCTTAGGGAAGTTCCTATAGGAGGATATTTCCTCCACTCTTGGCCGGCCTATCCGGCTGACTCGACCTCCTTGGGACGTTATCGTCCTTCTGTCAGGATGGCATCAGGGAATGCCATCCTGGCTCCCTCTCTTTGGTAATAACTTTCTACGAAAGCTATTATACAGGTTCTCATTACGGAGCCCAACCAGCTCCAACCCCTTTGGAAGCGGCGCATGTCGCTTCTCTTTTTTTATGCAAGATGCTATAGGCAACGCTCATGAATCATGCGGTTATCCTGCTTCTGTCTTATGGTATCATTCGGACTGAACTGCATCCTATAAAAAATTCGCGGCGCTTAGGGAAACACTGATTAAATCGTTGTCAGATTTCACTCTTGAATTTTTATGTATAGCGAGGAATAACCTGACGCGAATAGCGAGCTATTTAAGGAAGGGTATGACGAAGCTATGTATAAAAATTCTTGTAAAAGTTGACTCTGCGATTTAATCAGCGTTTCCTTAGATCCTTCGACTCAGCTGGCATTATTCAGAGAAGCGTTTCCCTAACATACAGCCTTTTTCTCCGCTCAGGATGACGAAAAGCGCCGCACCGCCACTTCTCACTTCTCACTAAAAAAAGCAGCCTGGGGCTGCTTTTTCAAATCCATCCAAACCGCCTGCATGCTTCATAGATGCCGTCTTCATCAGCCCGGCTGGTGATATATTTCGCTTTTTCCTTGAGCTGTGGCTTGGCATTTCCCATCGCAATGGAGAACCATTCGGGGCGGAACATGGTGCGGTCATTCATGCCGTCGCCAAAGACGATGATGTCTTCATCCGGAATGGCGAAGCGGCGCTGAAGCTCTTTGATGCCGTGCTCCTTATGGATAGGCTCGATGAGCATGGTATCCGCACGGAACCAGACGTGAGGGAGTGTGCCTAAGGGAATCTCCGCTTCCTCCTGCTTGCTGCAGGCGATGAAGATCTTGTGAATGACGGAGGCGGTGTGAAAATCAAAAGCGGGGTCCACTTCCGTCTTGTAGTAGCGGTCTTTCACCTTCGCAAGGTAGCTATTCGTGGTCGTGATGCGGTATTTCTCATTTCTGATCGCAAGCGCCCAGGGATGCTTCTCGCCGTCGATGGCAGAGAGCATCGCGAAGCAGTCTTCAAGTGCAAGACCTTCATCATAAAGGATCTTGCCGTCTATGGTGACCGCATTTCCTCCATCGGAGACAGCGGCTGTGATGCCAAGGTCACATGCGACCTGCCAGGCGTCTGCCTGAATGCGTCCGGTCGCAAGCGAGACGAAGTGCCCTGCCTTTTGGAGGCGTCGGATGGCTTCTCTGGTGCTGTCGGGATAGTCGGCAGTGAGCGGCGTGGTCAGCGTGCCGTCGATATCAAAGAAAAAGTATTTCTTCATAGGGCCTCCTTGGAGAATCATTTTCTTTCATTATACTACATGTTTCCTGTTCCCCAGCCAGATCCCGAAAAGGAGTATGACGACGCCGATGATCTGCAGGAAGGAGATCGATTCGCCGAGAAGCAGGAAGGAGAAGAAGAGGGCGGTGGGGAGCTCGCTGGCAGAGAGAAGACTGCCGAGGCCGGAGGAGATGTGCGGCATCCCGCTGCTGAAGAGGAGCGGCGGGAGGAGGACACCGAAGAGGGTGAGGGGAATTCCGTAGGGGAGGATAGAGGCAAAATGCGCGGGCGATACCGGAAGGTCGGGCGGCAGAAGGAGGAGAACCATCACGAGCGCGCCGCTTACCATGAGGGCACTTTTGGTGATGGGGTGGATGCCTCGTCCGATGCGGTTCATGCAGAGAAGGCCGGTGGTGTAGGAAATCGCGGCAGCAAATCCCCAAAGCATGCCGATAGAGAGGGGAAAGGCGCCAGCGCTTCCGATCACGCCCGCGGCCAGTACAGTGCCTGTAAGGACGATCGCGATGGAAAGGAGACGGATGCGGGTGGGCTTCTCACGTCGGATCATGCACTCAGCGAGCGTGCCGAGCCAGATGGACTGGAAAAGGAAGATGACGGCGAGCGAAGCGGGCAGAGTCTCCAGCGCGCGGTTGTAGAGCATGGTGGTGCCTGAGAGCGGAATACCGGTCAGGAGAAAGGCCAGCGCAGTCTTTTTCGCGGGGAATCTCCGCACGCGGAGAAGCCAGATGGTCCAGAGCAGAAGAAATCCAAGAAAATACTGGATGGAAGAGACGTCATTGATAGAAAAGCCCGACCGATAGGAGAGCTTGACGAGTGTGGAAATGATACCATAGGAAGCGCCGCCGGCCAAAACGAGTGCGGCATAAAATGTTTGTGACATAGATGGGTGACTCCTTTCGTGTGTCCCTATTATAGCATGAGAGAAGGGGGCTGGGGGCTGGGGAAACACGGCGTCCCCGCTGGCGTAATGCTATTAAGTTAAGGAGATCGTTAGCCGCATAACGTCTTGCTTCCCCCTTCGGGGGAAGTGCCGAAGGCAATGGGGCATGCCAGCGGCCATCGAACAATGTTGGATATACCGTAGTGCTGCCCCCTCATCTCACTTCGCTCGAAATGGCGTCTCACTGGATTTTCGCGTCGCTTCACTCCTAAAAATCCAGTTCGCTTGCACAAGCCCTTCGGGCAGCTCCCCCCGATGGGGAGCCAAGAACGTTCTGCCGCTTAACTTAATAGCATTACGGAGCCCCCGGCCGCGTAGCGGTGCGGGGGCTTTTTGTGCCGAAAAGGAGTGGAAAGGGAAAAGATTCCTCATCCTATCATCTAAACTCATTATTGTCCTAAATCTAATATAGAAATTTGACAATACGAGATTTATGATTCATAATAAAACACATAAAAACAATAATAATGCACTTCAGATAGTTTAATATAATGAGAACCTGCAGGTCCGAAGCCGGGCTTGTTTTTAGGTTTTCATTTTTTATTTTCTATCAGTGGTTTTTACGCAGTCGTCGATAGGGTCTGCTTCAGGATCTATGGAATCGGCTGCGCTGTTTATAAGAGAGAGGGATATATATGAAAAAGGATGTCAAATGTTTGCTCTCAGCACTCGTTTTTGCCGGAATTTCATGGGGGGGTACGGAATAGCATCTGCTGCCGGTGAAGCAGTGTATGAGCTGAATCCGGTGGTCGTGACCGCGACGAGAACGGAGAAGGCGGATGTGGATGTGCCGGCGACCACGACGGTCATCACGGCGAAGGATATTCAGGATAAAGGCTATGTTAGTGTTTTTGATGCACTTGAACATACCGTAGGGGTGGATAGTTATAACTATAGTGCCGGTGGTGGTGATGACCTCGGTGGATCCCAGAGCCGTTTCTATATCCGTGGGATGGATAAAGGGACATTGGTTCTCGTCAATGGTGCGCCGATCAATGTGATGAATTACAGCTCGACAGAGGGTGTACCTGTCGATGCGGTAGAGAAGATTGAAGTGATCAAAGGCTCGAATTCTGTACTTTATGGTGCCGAAGCCATGGGCGGTGTTGTAAATATTATTACCAAGCATGGTGGAAAACCGAGTGCATCGATTTCCGCAAAATATGGTAATTATAATTCCGGTTATCAGGTTGGAGTGACCGGTGAAAGGTATACCGCTTATTTTACTCGCGATTTTGAAGATGAATTTGACGATGCAGCCAAAATTTTCCCTCAATCTAAATATAACTGGACAAATGGGAAGGGGAGAAAGAGTAGCCTTTATTTGTCGACGCAGCTGAATGATCGCTTGACGCTGGACTGGTCGCATGTGGATAGAAATAAAAAGAGATCTGCCTTTAAAGTCGTTAATGGAAAGAAAACTGACACCTATTATAGCTATGGTATTTATGATTATGATTCGCAGCGGAATAACATTAATTTGATTTATAACGATAAAGACAGTGCGTTTAAATCAGTTCTGGCTTATAACAATAGAAGAATTGATACGAAGCAGTATAAAAATGGTAAAGCACCTGCTGTACGTGGGACAAATTACAACGTGTACGGTGTAACTTTTGATAATCAGAAAACATGGCATTTCAATGATGGGAAGGACAGCCTGACCAGTGGAGCTACATTTAAGAGAGAACACTACAAGGCACTGGCTACGCCATCTGATCGTATTCATCGAGATGCTTACAGTATTTATTCTTCTTATGATCATCAGTTCAGTGATAAACTTTCTACCATCATTGGCATGCGTGGAGAGTTTGTCAAAGGAAATGGCTGGGATAAAGAGCAGAATGTATTCCTTCCCCAGTGGCAGATGCTTTACAAATTGAATGATAGCTGGAGCTTGTATTCCAATATTGGGAAATCCTTCGATATGCCAGCGATCAATTCCAAATTCTATTCGAAGAAGACCAAAGCGATTGATTATCAACCACAGGAAGGGTGGTCGTATGAAATCGGCTCAAAATACATTAAGGATAAGGATAGCGTAAAGATTGCCCTTTTCCATATGGACATTGATAACTACTTCAAATGGGTCAAGGAAAGCCAAATCGTAGCTGGTGGCGCTAGCGATATGAATGTTCAGATTAATGGAGGCAAATTCAAAAATACAGGTCTTGAGGCGGAGTGGACGCATAAAATCAATGAGAATTGGCAGTATAATTTGGGGGTAAGCTGGTCAGATCCAAAACTGAAGAGCAAATGGGTAGTGGGCCATGAAAATGAATGGATGCAGGAAGCGGCGAAGTTGCAGACCAATGCCGGCGTACAGTATTCCGATAAAAAATGGACGGCCAATCTGAATCTGTTCTTTACGGGAGAAAGAGAATACTCCTATTATACGAATAAAGGGGCTATTGCGAAGAACGATGGTAACTATGACCACGCTATCCCGAACAGAGTGAACCTGACGTCTTCCATTTCATATGCTCCCAATGATAGTCATCGTATCACACTGAATATGTACAATTTGCTTGATCGGCACAACAACTGCATTAATGAAAATGAAAACTATGATCTTCCATTCAACTGGACACTGACCTATAAATATTCTTTCTGATCGCAGTGAACACAAAAGCGGCTGACAGCCAAAGGCTGCCGCCGCTTTTTATTTGATGAGCCCAAAGGAAGCTATGTGGAAAAGAATTCTTTTTACGATACTTGCCGCGCTGGCATCGATCCTTCTTCCTGCCTGCTCGGTCACGCCCGCGCCGCAAAGCGAGACGCGAAGCATAACGGACGATGCCGGGCGCACTATATCCGCACCCATCCATCCCACACGCATCGTTTCGCTCACGTACGGGACGGATGAGATACTGACGTCGCTTCTTTCCCCTTGGCGCATTGCCGCCTACTCGAAGTATGCGGGAGATGACGGGATCAGTTTCCTCACCAAGGACGAGGTCAGCCGGGTCGGGCGGACGGTCGATATGGAGCCGGAGCATATTTTGGCACTTGCGCCGGATCTGGTGATCGCTTCGACGTCTACGCCCATGCAGACGGTCGAGGTACTCACGCACTCGGGGATTCCTGTCTATGTTTCCGGGATCCCGACGACGGTAGAGGAAATGAAGGAGAAGGTGCGCGGCGTCGCGAAAGCAGTCCACGAAGAGGAGAAGGGGGAGGCGATGGTTTCTGACATGGAGTCGCGGCTCGCCTCTTTGGAAGAAAAGCTATCGCAGATACCACCGGAGAAGGAACGGGTGGCTCTCGGCATGTCTTTCCGCGGGATTCTTGGGAAGAAGGGGACGCTTTTCTCGGATGTCCTGCGTCTCGCGCATGTGAAGGATGGGGCAGCGGTGTATGAGGTGCCGAAGGGGGCGGATGCGTACCTTTCTTTGGAGATCCTCCCGAAGATCGATCCGGATGTGATCCTTCTTCCCACCTGGCGGGTGAAGGCGGGGGATGATACGAAGGCCTTCGAGGAAGGGCTTTTGTCAAATCCTGCACTTCGCGAGGTGACGGCGGTCAAAGAGAGGCGGCTCGTGCCTTTTTCGGAGAAGTACAAGTACGTCATGAGCCAGCATGTCGTGGACGCAGTGGAAGCGGCGGCGCGGGCGGTGTATCCGGAAGTGTTTGTGACTAGTGACTAGGGGCTAGGACATTTCACCCCTTCTCGCATTTCGCCCGTTTGCATTTTTGCTTGACTGATGAATGGGATGATTGAATGAGGTATAAGGAGACTCACCTATGACACCCAAAATCATTTATATGACGAATGTTGATCGTCGCTATTTCATGATGCGCCGTGCGCTTGACGAATTGATCGCGGATGGAGAGATGCCCGCATCCTCACAGGTCGTAAAGACGGAGGATGGCTCTGTGTGGAGCGCATCGTGGGAAGAAAAACTACGCGGGAGCGCACTGGTCATGATCCGTTTCATGGGAAATACGATCCGCACGAAGTTTTGGACGGCGTGTATGCATTTTCTCTCGCAGGAAGGGATCCCGTACTACATGGATGCGCAGGGATCAGCAGAGGAGGAGTGCATAGAGCGGGTCGCGGCAAAGGAAATCGAGGCTATGAAGGCGTACTCGTTCTATGGGGGTCTGACGAATTACAAGAATCTGTGGCGCTATGTGCGTTCCCTTTTTGATAAGGGGATGCCTGATGCGGAGCCGCCGTCGCCGATCTGCTGGGCAGGGATCTATCATCCGGGGATGGCTAAGAAATTCATGACGGATCTTTCCCTGTATGAGAAGGCTTTCCTGCAGGAGGGGCGTCCGACGCTGGGCCTTCTCTTCTATCGGGATGAGTGGATCTGGGATGACCTGCATTACCAGAAGGCATTCATAGAGGAGGTGGAGCGGCAGGGGCTGAATGTGATCGCAGTTTTCACGAACGGTCTGCCGGATCCGAAGCTGGGAATGCCGACGATCCATGAGGTGTTTGAGAAGTATTTCATGAAGGATGGGAAGCCCGTCATCGATGTCATCGTGAATGTGATGAAGTTTTCCTTCACGACGTCGGGGTCGATTTCCATCAAGGCACTGGAAGAAATGGGCGTCCCTGTGCTCGAGGCCTACTCTCTGATCGCTCCTAAGGAGGAATGGGAGGCATCGCCGGAGGGAATGAATGCGATGGAGATCTCCATCTCGGTCACGATGCCGGAATTTGATGGGATCATCCACGGGATGCCGATCGCCGCAAAGCATGTGAAGGAGGATGGGGAGGTGGAGTACCTGCCCATCCCCGAGCGTATGCGTGCGATGGTCTCGCGGGCGGGGGCATGGGCGAGACTGCACAGGAAACCGAATGCGGAGAAGAAGATCGCGATCATTTTTCACAATTACCCGCCGAAGAATTCGAACATCGGGAGTGCGTATGGTCTGGACAGCATCGAGAGCGTGCGCCGTCTGCTCGGCTTCATGAAGGAGGCCGGCTATCAGGTCGATTTCATCCCGGAGGACACGGAGGCCTTCATGAAGCGGCTGACGGCGCAGGCGACGAATGACCGCTCGATGCTGACGGAGGAGCAGGAGGCGGCGTGTCAGAAGGTCCCGAAGAAGCTCTACTGTGATCTCTTTGCTACCTTCCCCGAAGAGACGCGGCTGCAGATGGAGAAGGACTGGGGAAAGGCGCCTGGCAGGGTCATGACGACGGAGTCGGGCGATATTCTGGTACCGGGGCTGATGGACGGGCATATTTTCCTCACGGTGCAGGCGCCGCGCGGGTATGGCTTTGATGCGTCGAAGATCTATCATGATCCTTTTATAGCACCGACGCATCAGTATCTGGCATACTATCAGTGGATCCGTGATGTATGGGGAGCTGATGCCGTGCTCCATGTGGGGACGCATGGAAATCTGGAATGGCTTCCGGGGAAAAGTGCGGGGATGGATAGAGGAAGCTATCCTGATCTGGCTCTGGGAAGCCTGCCGAATATCTATCCCTACCATATGACGATCACGGGAGAGGGGATCCAGGCGAAGCGGCGCGGCGGTGCATGTCTTGTGGATCATTTGCCTGCACCGATGGAAGAGGCCGGGACGTATGAGGAGCTGGCTGAGCTGGAGCAGGCGATGGATGAGTACGCGCATTTTGAGAAATCGGAACCGGAAACGGCGAAGCGGCTGGTACCACGGATCCGTGAGCTTGCGGAGAAAGCAAGTCTGGACGGTGAGGTGCCGTATACGGAAGCGGATTTGGCAGGGTATCTTTCGCGCCTTCACTGCTATATCGAGGATCTCAAAAATAGCGAGTGCCATGTCGGATTGCACATTCTAGGAGAGATGCCGAAGGGGGAAACGCTCATCCATGAAATATTGGCTCTTCTTCGTCTGCCGAATGGTGACATCCCCTCGATCTGTGAGCTGCTGGCTGAGGAGGAGGGGACATCCGTAGATACGCTGTTGGGACAGGCACAGACACTGTATCCGAATGGTCTCACCGGGGGCGAGTGGATGGCGCACCTTCAGAGGAAGGCAGAGGGGCTGGTCCGCAAGCTGGCAGAAATGCATTTCGACAAAGAGAAGGCGAAGGCACTGGGGACAGAGAGAGAGCAGCCGCTGCTTCGTTTCGTTTGTGAGGAGGTATATCCGCGCCTTGCAGAGACAAAAAAGGAAATGGAGCATACCCTTCGCGGGCTTTCTGCCCGTTACATTGTGCCGGGGATCTCCGGTTCTCCGCACGCGGGCGGTGTCTCTCTTCTGCCGGCAGGGGTGAATTTCTACGGCATCGATCCGCGGCGTCTGCCGACAAGGACGGCATGGGAGGTAGGGAAAGAGCTCGGAGATCAGGTCATCTCGCAATATATCGAGAGCGAAGGCCGGTATCCGGAAAGCGTCGGCATGGTTTTCTGGTCGGGTGCGAATATGCGAAGTCACGGGCAGTGCATCGCAGAATTTCTCTATCTCATGGGCATTCGTCCTATCTGGGAGCCGGGAAGCCTCTATGTGAAGCGTATGGAGCCCATCCCCCTGTCGGAGCTCAAGCGTCCGCGCATCGATGTGACGGCGCGCATCAGCGGTCTTTTCCGTGATACCATGCCCGCTGTCGTCTCGCTCATGGACAGGGCGGTGCTGCTCGCCGCCTCTCTTGCGGAAAATGACGAGGATAATTACGTCAGAAAACATATTTCTGAGGACAGCCGGATCATGGAAGAGAAAGGCTCGCCCAAGGAAGAGGCGTGGCGGGAGGCTGCGTATCGCATCTTCGGGGATGCCCCGGGGACGTATGGCGCAGGCGTTGCGGCGCTTCTGGAGGAGAAAAATTGGGACAGCCTCGATGATCTCGCGAATGTTTTCATCCGATGGGGCGGTCATGCCTATGGATCGAAGTCAAATGGCAGCTACAAGCCCGAGCTCTTCCGTGAGCGTCTCTCGCATATGGAAGTCACCATCAAGAATGAGGATAACCATGAGACCAATATGATGTCATCGGATGACTACAATGCTTACCACGGCGGCTTGATCGCAGCGGTCAGAAGCTGCTCGGGAAAGAAACCGCATGCCTACGAAGGGGACAGCAGCGATCGGAGCCGCATCAAGGTACGCACTGTCGAAGCGGCAGCGAAGCGCATCTTCCGCACGGAGACTGTGAATCCGAAATTCATCGAAGGCCTTATGCAGCATGGCTACAAAGGCGCGGCAGATCTTTCAAATCGCGTCGCCGTCAGTTTCCAGTGGGATGCGACGAGCGATGTCATGGAGGACTGGATGTATGAGAAGCTCTCCGCCGCCTATGCCCTGGATCCCAAGGTGCAGGACTGGATGAAGCGTGTGAATCCCTGGGCGCTTAGCCGCATCACTGAGACGCTCCTTGAGGCAGCGCGGCGAGGTCTGTGGCAGGCCAAAGAGGAGACTGTGGATGCTCTCGAGAAGCTGTATCTTGAGGTCGAAGGCGAGATCGAGGAGGAATAAGAAAACGCTGATCGGATCGTAATACGATCGGATCAGCGTTTTTTCACGGAATGGCGCTCTCTGTCCCACTGTCACAAAATATCCAGATCCTCATAAGCGGGGCGCATCACATATGTTCCCGTCTTATCGATGAGCCCCCATTTGCCTTTGACCTTGACGCCGGCGAGACCGGAGGAGAAGGGGGTGACGTCGGAAAAGGTGTCGTCATGAGGGAAGGCTTCATGACCCGCAGGAGTGATGAAGGTCCAGCCGTTCTTTGTCTTGACGGGAAGGAGGCCTTCTCCTGCTTTCGATACGGCGAGGTAGAGGGGCGCGGTGAGGCGTACCCCGTCATTGCTCGCGATGCCCCATTTGTCCTCTTCCTTATAACCGAAAAGACCACTGCCCAAGGGTCGGAGCTCCTTATAGGAGAATGGCAGAAGCTCGTGACCGTCTTCCATGGAGAGTAGGCCCCATTTCTTGTTTTCGTCTTTGGCGAGAAGTACGCCGTCTGCCTCATCGGGGAGAAGGCCGGTGTAGATGGTGTGGGCAATGTAGGTGCCTTCGCGGTCGACCCAGCCATAGCGGCCGTCTTTCGAAAGGAGGATGCCTTTTTCTCCGGCGGAGAAGACGCGGTCATTGGCGGGGCTGGCGATGACTTTCCCGTTCTTGTCGATATAGCCGCGCTTGACCGTGACGGATGGGACAGGCTCATAGTCGTACCAGCCAGGATACCAGATGGGCATGCCGATGCCCCATCCCCATGGGTGATGGTGGTGATGGCGGAAGGCAAGCCAGTCGCCCCATCCCCAGCCGATACCTATGGAGATAGGAGGAAGGCTGCGGACGGCGTGCGTCTCCACCTCGCCTTCTCTGACTTCGGCAAGGCCGTCCCTGAAGGGGAAAAGCTGGTCGTAGTCTGCCATGAAGGCGATGGTGCCGTCAGGTCTGGCATAGCCGTTGCCGTCGATGGTCTTGACACCGGAGAGCCCCTCGGAAAAGGGGGTCAGCACAGCTTTGAACTGCGGCTTTGCGGTGACGTTTCCTTCGGTATCGATGAATCCCCAGAGCTTGCTGTCGTCCCTGATAGCCGCGTAGCCTTCGCTGAAGGCCGGCGAGACGGCTTTGTAAGCGGGAGGGATGATTTCCTTGCCCTCTCTATCTATGTAGCCCCAGAGATTCTTCTGGTTTTTGACGGCCAGTCGTCCCTCTTGGAAGGCAGCACCGGTATCCTTGTAGATCGGGAAGACGATATAGCGGCCCGTCATGTCGATGACGCCCCAGCGTCCTTTTTCTTTGACGGCGGCGAGGCCGTCTTCAAAGAAGCGCGCTTCCTGATAGACAGGCTTCACTTCTTTTCCATCGAGCGCCAGATAACCATAGGTCGCGCCCTGCTTTACGATCGCCATGCCGTTCTCGAAGTCGGAGACTTGATCGTAGGCGGCACCAGAAATCAGCGATCCATCATTTTTATAGAAGGAGATCTTCTTGTCCCTCCCGCGGACGGCGAGGGCTCCTTCTTTCCAGATGGAGCGGCTTTCGTAGGAGATCGGCACGATTTCCTTCCCCGTGCGGGTGAAGAATCCGCGAAGCCCGCCTTTTTCTGCTTCGATGAGATCATCGCGGCCTTCTTCTGAGGAAAGGTCTTCCGCCTGCTCCTCTGCGTCTCTGAGTGAGAGGCCGAGGCGGTCATACGAGGTCGGGATCACGACTTGGCCGGCACCATTCACTGCGCCCCACATGCCGTTCTCTTTGACTGCGGCCGTGAAGGGGAGAGAGTTGTTGGCAGAAATCGTAGTCGCTGCCAAAAGGGCGGCGAGCGTCAGGAGCAGTGTACGTTTTTTCATAGAGAGCACCTCCGGGAAGATGATAGATTCTATCCTAAGGAAACACTGATTAAATCGTTGTCCGACTTGGCTCTTGCATTTTCATGCAAGGCGAGGAATAATCCGACGCGAATAGCGAGCTATTTAAGGAGGGTTATGACGAAGCATTGCATGAAAATACATGCCAAATCGGACTCTGCGATTTAATCAGCGTTTCCTTAATTATAGTCAAAGAACGAGGGGCTGTAAATTGAAAGCAAAAAAGCATTTTCCGCGGGGAAAATGCTTTTTGATGCTATGGGGACCTATGGGGCGGCACGACCCGGGGGATAAGTTTGAAAGCAGGGAAGAGTAGCTAGTTGCTAGGGATTAGGAGTGACTAGTGACTAGTCACTGGGATTCTCCGGCATCGTCATCCCGAGCGTAGCCGAGGGATCTTTACTGCACCGCAGGAAATCAGCGTGCATGCGCCGAGGGAAAACGATGTCTTGGTGCTGTCTCACAGCAGGCAATGAGCGTTCTGCCATAGAGATTTCTCGGCTACGCTCGAAATGACGACGGCGCGAAGCGCTATCAAAATTCCGCGGCGCTTCTGATTATGATGCGCCGTACCAATCCCTTTGAACCTCTTGAACCTATAGAACCCGCTGAACCTTTATCATTCCACTTCGATGAGTTCATACTGTGGATTTCCCATCTTGAGCTCTTTCATCGCCTGTAGCTGATGGAGACCGTGGCGAGATTCGATGCGCTTGACGAGATCCTGATTCGAGGCGGTCTGATAGACGAGGTCGACCGATGCCTGATCGATAGCGAGAAGGTCAGTCGAGGCGAGGATGCCGATATCCGGGATCGTCGGCTCGGCAGCGATGAGACCGGCGCAGTCGCAGTCGACAGACATGCGGCGCAGGACATTCAGGTAGACGATGTGTTTGCCGAAGAGATCAATGGTGGCTTTGGCGGATTCCGCCATGTTCTCCATGAGGAGCTCCTTGCCTGGCCAGGCGTCCCAGTCTTCCGGCTGGTTATTTACATCGACGCCATGGACCTGGCTCTTGCCGATGCGTCCATCCGCACAGCCGATGGCGAGATTCTTCATCGAGCCGCCGAAGCCGCCCATGGCATGTCCTTTGAAATGGGTGAGGACGATCATCGAGTCATAGTTCACGATGTGGCTGCCCATGGAGACTGTCTTGAAATGCTTGCCGCCACGGACCGGAAGCTCGATAGTCCCTTCTTCGTCCATGATATCGACGGGGCAGAAGGTCCAGCCATTCACCTGCAGGGTGTCGCGATGCATGGCTGTCGTGTAGCGGTCTCCCTGGTAGAGCGTATTCGTTTCTACGATCGTGCTGTCCTTCACCTGCTTCTGAAAGGCGGCTACCATGTCACGCGGCAGAATATTCGGCCCATGCTTTTCACCGGTATGCAGTTTGATGGCTACTTTGCCATAGATGGCATCATTGATCCGTGTGTAGAGCGAGATCAGGTGTGCCGCATCGATCATGCGGGTGAAGTACACCTTGGCGCGGCTGCCCTCTGCACTCTCATCCACACGGCGCGAGCCGATGACGGGAGCCTGTCTGTATGTTTTCATATCATATCCTCCTTTAATGGTTAGGGCTGCCTGTGGCAGCTCCGATCTACGTCATTAGTATAGTCTGTATGTTCTTCAATCACAAATGCTTTTGGCGAATGAGCATGGAAGCGGGAAAAGCATGGGAAACCCGGGCGGCGCTCTGCGATGGAGAACCGATGGAATGGGGACCACAAAAAAACGCCCATGCATACACATGGGCGTTCATGTTCTGGAGCCGGCAACAGGATTTGAACCTGCGACCTACGCATTACGAATGCGCCGCTCTACCAGCTGAGCTATACCGGCATTGACATGAAATATTGTAACAAATGGAGTAGGGGGTTGTCAAATGAATTTTTCTGTTTCAGAGAAGGCTGCGTGTTTTCCTAGGATCATGCCGAGCGTATGCGCCTGTAAGAAGGAAACGGGATATGCGTCATGGGCTTTTAAAAATGTATTGACAAATCCGAATTTCCGTGCTATACTTCTAAACATTGTCGGGGCATAGCGCAGTTTGGTAGCGCACTTGGTTCGGGACCAAGGGGTCGCAGGTTCAAATCCTGCTGCTCCGACCATTTATGCGGGTGTAGCTCAATGGTAGAGCGCCAGCCTTCCAAGCTGGTTACGAGGGTTCGATTCCCTTCACCCGCTCCAGAAACGATCCGCTCTTGGGGCGGGCTTTTTTATTGCCTGAAATGGCTGGTGACTGGTGACTGGTGACTAGTGGCTAGGGATTAGGAATTAGAGACTAAGAGACTAAGAGACTAAGAGACTAGGAGACTAGGAGACTAGGAGACCAAGAGATTTTAGACTCTCCTATATCGTCATTTCGAGCGCAAGCGAGAAATCTTTGTCATTCGCGGACTGAGACTCACGCTTTCCCCACATGTGCTGCGCATTTCTCCGCTTTCCTCATCTGTCTTTCATGCCGACTGTGCCCTATCCCCCCTACGGGGCACCTTCCCCTCGAGGGGAAGGCTGGCGATACGCGGAAAACCTGCCATCGCAAACCTTCGGACATCGCCCCATATACTTGCTGCGAAGCTGCCACCTTCATTCCTAATTCCTTATTCCTCATTCAAGCAGAGCCTTCATACGCAATCCAAAGACGGCATGCTCTCTAAATCTTTTAGCACGATTTCCAAACAACAAACAACGAACAACCATCCACAAATGTGATAAGATAGTAGCAAGTGCAGTGGAGGTGGAACACGATGGCATACACAGAAGCGGAATTGATCGGTCAGCTGGAGAAGGATCTCGCGCGTCCGGGCGAGCTGTATGTAAAGGACTATATACAAGAGGGCGGGACCGCGAGCGATACAGGGCGCTCCTATGAGGACATCATCAGCACGTATCTCGTCTCTCATGCAGAAGCACTGAAAATGACGGATACGAATTGGGGCATGGTGCATACCGCTATCGGAAAGACTTCCGAGCGGGGGAGCCGCATGGCGCAGAAGCTGCTTTCGGAGAAGGATTTCTTCCATGCCATTCCGCTTGACGGAGATGTGCGTCTGACGGATGGGACGACGGCGGAGATCGGGTACTTTGATTTTATGACGCTCGATAAAGAAGGAAAGAGCCTTACCCTCTTTGAGATCCGGCCCTATCCGGAAAAGGAACAGCCGCTTTCGCGCATCCTTCGCTGCTGGAGCCTCAAGACCTCGCTGAATCAGGCGCTTCTTTTGCAGAAGCTCGGCATGGAAAAGCTGCCACGGATCTCCATCGTGACGCTCATCACCGGCGGAGGAAGTGATCACTTCACGCCTGCGGGGAGACAGCCGGTGCCTCTTCCTTTGAAGCAGCTGGGCGGGATGCTCGGTGTTTTTTGCCTTTATCTCTTCCATGGCCTGTACGGCGTCCCCGTGAGCGGAGCACAGGCTCCGGCGCAGATGACGCGCGCGGAGCTGATCTCGCTCCTGGAAAAAGATGCCAAGCATCCGGAGCTTCTGTATCAGAAGGACTATATCAATCGATTTGGCCTCACGGCGGATACGAAGGAGCCGTACGCGGCTGTCGCAGCCGGCTGGCTCACCGGGCATCGGGATCTGTGGATGGGGGTGGCGCATGGTCTTTACCGATTGGTCGAAGGGAATCGCGTCAGCATCATGATGAAGGATCCTGATCTCCAAAGGATCCGCAAGCAGCGCGTCTTTCCGCCTTTTGGCGAAGTGCTGCCTGTCGCGCTCGTGCTTTTGGGAAATCGGTCGCAGGAGCTAGGACGCCCCTCTATGCTGCTCTATGATGGAAATCCGTCAGGGACGGGGACGTACTCTCTCGTGAGAGCGCTCGAAAGGGTCGATCCGTCCGACAGCCTGCTTCGGAGCGTACTTCGCGCGTTCACGCATCTCGTGCTGGTCGATCGGAAGAAGCTGATGGCAGATCTTCGGCTGCCGGAGGAAACGACGATGGAGGTACGTCTCGTCGTAGGAAAGGGGATGCAGTACGACCTCTTTTTGCGGGATCTTCCCTTCGTAGAGCCGCTCATGAAGGCCATGGGCATCGGACTCATCACGATGGGAGAAGGATATGAGGCGATGTATTGAGGGAGATTTTAGTGACTAGTGACTGGTGACTAGTGACTGGACACCAGCTACCAGTCACTAGCTACCAGTCACAAGTCACTCTTTTCAAAAACCTTGAACCTTCCCTTCGTTCCCTATATAATAAGAAGAAATAAAAATGTAAGGAGAGCAACCATCCATGGGATTTTTTGATAAAAAGCACGAATCCGACACCCCGATAGGAAACCTGAGAGCGCACATCGGTACCTACATGTACTTTGTCAAAGTGGGCAAGTCGAAGTTCAAGCACAAGGGACGCATTGGCGAGATCTTTGCGGATATGGACAACACCCAGTTTCTTTTCAATCAGGCGACAATGGGGACGATGTATGATTTCAAAAAGAAACTCGACTATGCCCTTTGGGATGCAGCCGTTCATAAATACACCGAAGACATGGAAGCCCTGAAGGCAGAGCTATTGAAGGTCGTCGATCAGGAAGAGGCAGCGCCGAAGGAAGAAGCGCCGAAGGAAGAGGAAGCAGTAGAAGTCGCTCCAAAGGAAGAGGAGACAGGCGACTGGAAATCCTCCATCAAAGGACAGATGGCGGCTGCGGAAGAGAAGGCGAAGAAGGAAGCCGAGCGCAAGAAGCGCGAAGCTGAGGCGGAGGAAGGCTTTGAGGTCGATGCCAGCGAAGAAATGACCGAAGCCGACTGCCGCGAGCTCTGGCGCATCCTCCAGGGACTTGAAAGAGAATTCCAGGAAATGAAGAGCATTGCGGACGACTGGTTCACCGTACACGGTAAAGGCAATGGCTGCTTTGCAGCGCTCGCCATGATGGCTCTTATCCCTGTGGGTGCGATCTACGGGTTCTGTCAGATGCTGTAAATGAGGAATGGATGTGCGGCACGCATTTAGATCCGCAGTACCTGCTGTGTCTCTTCACCATGACGGTCAAGGGAACATGGACCGATGTGCCTGCCCGGCCCCACTTCCTTATAATAACTTTTCTCGAGAGGGTGTACATTTACCCTCACCTATGGTATGATAATGCAAGAAATCTTGGTTTCAGGGAGGTGACATCATGTCCAAACACATCGTTACAATCAACAAGTCTTCTCTGCAGGACTCCATCAAATTCGAAGGCTGCAGTGAATGTCAGACTTCCTGCCAGTCCGCTTGCAAAACAAGCTGCACCATTGGCAACCTGATCTGCACAGAACAGGAAGAAGCAGAAGCAAAGAGAGCATAAGCTGATGCACGGCCAAGCCCCCGGCCTTGAGACCGGGGGCTTTTCTTGTGAAGTGAATGGATGTGGGGGAAAGGAAATGGCGTTATTATTTTTCGGCGCATTCCGATGAGATGCGGGGTACCGTCCCATGGAACCGTTCCAACCTGTTACAGATTGAAAGCAAGGATGAGTAGCTGGGGATTGGGAACCTTGAGTGACTGGTGACTAGTGACTAAATACCACCTTCGGACATCGCCCTATTTATACTTCGCGGCGCTTCTGATCTTTATGCGCCGCTCCTTCCCCTTTGAACCCATAGAACCTATAGAACCCGCCGAACCTCTTTCATTCGCAATCCAGGGGCAGTACGCCTCACGGACTAACCCTCAAACCATATAACCCAATAAAAGGAGAATAACATTTCATGGATTACAACGTTAAGCCAATGATCCACCGTTTCCAGCAGAACGGCATGAATATCGTCATGGATGTGAACAGCGGCATCGTACATGTCGTCGATGATGTGACGTACAAGGTCCTCGCGTATTACAATGGAACCAACCGGGGAATGGTTCTGGCGAATCTTGCCAAAGACTACGAAGAGGCCGAACTCAATGAAGTCATGGATGACCTTGATGAACTCATCGCCAAAGAAGTACTCTTTGCACCGATGGATAAGAATTACAAAATGGCGATCGAAGACCGTCCGATCATCAAAGCGCTCTGCATCAATATCGCTCACGACTGCAATCTGCGCTGCCAGTACTGTTTCGCCGGACAGGGCGGCTATGGCCAGTGGCGCATGCTGATGAGCTTCGACGTTGCCAGAAGAGCTGTCGATTTCCTCATCGCACACAGCGGTCCGCGTGAACACTGCGAGCTTGATTTCTTCGGCGGTGAACCGCTCATGAACTGGCATGTCGTACAGCAGACCATCGACTATGTACACAAGCAGGAAAAGAAGCACGGCAAGAAGATCAAGATGTCCCTCACCACGAATGGTCTTCTGCTCGACAAGGAAAAGGTCAAATACCTGACGGACAATCACATCAGCCTCATCCTCTCGCTCGACGGCCGCAAGGAAATGCATGATCGTATGCGTCCGGGCGTCCATGGCGAAGGCACCTATGATGAGATCGTGAAGAATCTCCAGTACTGCGTGGCGAACCGCAAGGGCGAGGAATATTATGTCCGCGGTACCTTCACCCGTTACAATATGGACTTTACGACCGACGTCATCGATATGATCGACAAGGGCTTCCCTGCTGTATCCATGGAACCGGTCGTCGGCGAAGACACTGCTGACTACTCCATCAAGGAAGAGGATCTGCCGCGTGTCAAAGCGGAATATGACCGCCTCGCCAAGCTCTTCATTGCAAGAGAAGAAGAAGGCCGTCCATTCTTCTTCTTCCATTTCAATATGGACCTCTGGAAGGGTCCCTGCCTCCCGAAGCGCCTCCGCGGCTGCGGTGCCGGTCACGAATATCTCGCCGTCGTACCGAATGGCGACATTTATCCCTGCCACCAGTTCGTCGGACGAGAAGGCTACGTCATCGGCAATGTCTATGAAGGGCTTAAGAACTTCAAGATGATGCGTGACTTCCGCATGAACCACGTCTTCAGCAAGCCGGAATGCGTCGACTGCTGGGCGAAATTCTTCTGCTCCGGCGGCTGCCATGCGAATAATGAAGCATTCGCCGGCGACATTCATAAGCCGTATCACATCACCTGTGAGATCCAGAAGAAACGCGTAGAATGCGCGATGATGATCCAGGCGTACAATGAAATGAAGAAACCAAAGGTCATGGCGCAGCCAGGCACCTATCAGGCCAAGAAAGAAGCCTTGGAAGAGAAATAAAAGAACCCCCGTAGCGGACATATCCGCTACGGGGGTTTGTTATCTTAAACGGGTACGTCCTTGCTTGCCAGGGACGTACCCGTTTGCCATTCAGCTGGCAACGGCTACCTGCAGTTTGAGCTGTAGTGCCTGCATCAGTTTGATGAGAGTATCGAGCTTGGGAGCTACACTGCAGGACTCGATGCGGGCGACAGAAGACTGTGGGATACCGCAGCGCTCAGCCAGTGCTCGTTGGCTGAGGCCAAGCTCCTGCCGACGCTTGATCAAGGAGGAGACGATATCAGCCGCCGCTTCAATTTCTTCCATATTTCTACGGTCGTCCTCACTGCATGCTTTGACGTGCTCTTTATAGTCATTCCAGTTCATGATTTTTCCTCCTTTTGCTTGATGTAATCATCGCGTTCTGCCTTTGCCCGGAGAAGCTCTTTCGCTGGCGTCTTTTGCGATTTCTTGCGAAAATGATGAAGAAGCACATATTGCTTGTTGTCATAATAGAAATAAAAAACGCGGTTATAACCCGGACGCAGCTCCCAGATATCTTCTTCTAAATGCTTCGTGATCTTAATGGGAAGATTGCTGCCGTTCTTTGCAAGCAAATCGATATAGAAAACAATCTGGTTGTATTGAATGCGCGCATCTTTGCTGGTTTTACTTTTTGTACGCAATGCTTCAAGGAAATTCAGAATCTCAGATTGGCCATTTCTGTTTGTATAAAACTCAATATTGTACATAGCAGACTCCTTCTTCCTATACTGATGATAGCATAAATGCTATTGGAAGACAAGGGGGTAAATCAACCTATCAATAAAAAAACTATTGACAGAAAGAGAACAAAATGCTATAATCATCTACGTTGTCGGGGCATAGCGCAGTTTGGTAGCGCACTTGGTTCGGGACCAAGGGGTCGCAGGTTCAAATCCTGCTGCTCCGACCATTTATGCGGGTGTAGCTCAATGGTAGAGCGCCAGCCTTCCAAGCTGGTTACGAGGGTTCGATTCCCTTCACCCGCTCCATTTTTTTATCCGCTCACTGAGCGGATTTTTTATTGGGAGAATAGGTGACTGGTGGCTGGTGACTAGTGACTGGTGGCTGGTGACTAGTGGCTGGTGACTAGGGACTAGGGACTAGGGATTAGTAGCTAGGGATTAGGGATTGGGGATTAGGAGTGACTGGGATTCTCCGGCATCGTCATCCCGCCGAGGGAAAACGATGTCCTAGTGCTGCCTCACATCAGGCGATGACCGTTCTGCAATAAAGATTGAGGGCTACGCTCGAAATGACGATGCGCGCGAAGTGCTATCAAAATTTTGCGGCGCTTCTATATTTTTATGCGCCGCACCATCATTTCGCATTTCTCATTTCTAATTTCTCATTCAAGCGAGGCTTTCAAACGTAATCATGGGCATCACGCCCCTTTACATTTCCATCGCGATTTGCTACAATGTTCCCATATACGGCGATGAGGAAGAGGAGTATGTCCGACAAAGCGAGCCGGCGGTGGTGAGAGGCCGGCGATGGACAGAAGGCGTTTCTGAGCTGTTTCCTGAACAGAGTAGGGAAATAAGAGAAATCAAGGTGGGCCTTAAGGAACACTGATTAAATCAGACTCTGCGATGTAATCAGTGTTTCCTTAGGTCAATGAGGGTGGAACCGCGGGTTAATGATCCCTGTAACTCGTCCCTGTAACTTTTTGTTACAGGGATTTTTATATTGTCAGGAAATGGGAGCGCAGTGATCGATCGGTCACACCCCATTTCTTCGATCAGGAGGAACAAATGACTTTTCAGCAGATCGTCTTAGCACTCCAGAAGTTCTGGTCCAAGCAGGGCTGCGTACTCGGAGAAGCTTACGACACAGAAAAAGGCGCAGGCACGATGAATCCGGCTACCTTCCTGCGCACCATCGGACCGGAACCGTGGAACGTAGCCTATATGGAACCATCCCGCCGTCCGGATGACGGCCGTTATGGGGATAATCCGAACCGTCTCTACCAGCACCATCAGTTCCAGGTCATCATGAAGCCGTCTCCGAATAACATCCAGGAAACCTATCTGGAATCCTTAAAAGAGCTCGGTATCGATCCGCAAGAACACGACATCCGCTTCGTCGAAGATAACTGGGAGTCCCCGACTTTAGGCGCATGGGGCATTGGCTGGGAAGTCTGGCTCGACGGCATGGAAATCACCCAGTTCACCTATTTCCAGCAGGTCGGCGGTATCGATGAGCATCCGGTCTCCGTAGAGATCACCTACGGTCTCGAGCGTATCGCGATGTACATTCAGGAAGTAGACAATGTCTATGACCTCGAATGGACCGACGGAGTCACCTATGGCGATATCTGGCACCAGAATGAATACGAGCAGTCCGTCTACAGCTACGAGCTCTCTGACCACGACATGCTCTTCAAGCTCTTTGACATGTATGAAAAAGAAGCACAGCGCGTCGTAAAGGCCGGCCTCGTACTCCCAGCCTACGACTACGTACTGAAATGCTCCCATTCTTTCAATCTGCTGGACGCTGCCGGAGCGATCTCCCTCTCGGAACGTACAGAATATATTTCCCGTGTCAGAAACCTGGCCCGCATGTGCGCCAAGGCTTGGCTGAAAAAGCGCAAAGAGCTGGGATTCCCCATGCTTAAAGGAGGCGAAGCGAAATGAGTAAGAATCTTCTCTTAGAAATCGGTACAGAGGAAATGCCGGCCAATATCATGTCCGGTGTCGTAGACCAGCTGAAAACACTCGCGGCTTCCCAGTTCGAAGCCCACCGCATCGCTGCTGAAAACATCACCATCTACGCGACCCCGCGCCGTCTCGCCGTCCTCGTCAAGGATGCCGCAGACCGCCAGCCGGATGAAGAAGTCAAGAAACGCGGCCCATCCGTCAAAGCTGCTTTCGATGCTGATGGAAATCCGACACGCGCGGCCCAGGGATTTGCCCGCGGCCAGCACATCGATCCATCTGAACTCGTCAAAGAAGGGGAATACACATGGGCGCATGTCGTACATGCGGGCAAGAAAGTCGAAGACGTCCTTCCCGAGCTCTTCCTCTCCCTCATCACCGGCCTGAACTTCACAAGAAGCATGCGCTGGGCCGATGAAGAAGCCCATTTTATCCGTCCTGTCCGCTGGATCGTCGCTCTCTGTGACAAGGAGATCATCCCGATGGAATTTGCCCACGTCAAGAGTGGCAATGTCAGCCGCGGACACCGTTTCCTCTGCAAGGAACCTGTCGTGATCTCCGACCCGCTCTCCTACCAGGAAACCATGCGTCACGCCTTTGTCATCGTCGATCAGGATGAACGCCGCGAAATGATTCGCACCGGCCTTCTCGCCGTTGCAGATAAGCTCGGCGGCCACGTCTGGCACAATGCAGACCTTCTGGAAGAAATCAACTACCTCGTCGAATACCCGACCCCGCTCTATGGCAAGATCGATGATGAATTCCTGAAGCTCCCGGTTCCCGCCGTCGTTACCCCGATGCGTGACCATCAGAGATACTACCCTGTCAGAAACGAAGACGGATCCCTCATGCCGTACTTCCTGACTGTTCGTAACGGCGGTACGAAAGCCCTTGAAAACGTCCAGCACGGCAACGAAAAAGTCCTCCGTGCCCGTCTTGACGATGCGAAATTCTTCTTCGAAAACGACCGCAAGAAGACACTGGAAGGTCACAGAGACGATCTCACCCGCATCAACTATCAGGAAGGCATGGGCGACATGCGTGATAAAGCAGACCGCCTTCAGAAGCTGACGGAAGCCATCGGCAAAGACTGGGACTTCGACGCGGAAAAAACCGCCGACGCTGATCGCGCTGCCTTCCTCTCCAAGTCCGACCTCGCGACCGGCATGGTCACCGAATTCACCGAACTGCAGGGCGAAATGGGGAAGGAATATGCGCTCCTTGACGGAGAAAAATCGGAAGTCGCACAGGCCATCTTCGAACAGTATATGCCAAGATTCGCCGGAGACATTCTTCCGCAGCAGGAAATCGGCCGTGCGCTCTCCCTCGCTGACAAACTGGATAACCTTGCTGCCACCTTCCTGCGCGGCCTCATCCCGACCGGCTCGCAGGATCCATTCGCTCTCCGCCGTCAGACCATCGGCGCCGTGAATATCCTGACCGACGGAAAGATCCACTGGGATATCCGCCGCGGCATCGAGGCAGCCCTTGCCCTCCTTCCGGGCGAAGAAGAGACAAAGAAGACCGTCCTCACCCAGATCGAAGACTTCTTCCGCCAGCGCATCAAAGCCATCATGCTCGACGAAGGCATCGCCTACGACATCATCGACGCCGTCCTTGCAGGCCCTGTCGACGATATCTACGCCCTCTTCCTGAAGGCCCGCAGCATGGCAGAAAGCCAGCTGAAGGACGAAGCCGACCTCCGTCAGGCCGTCACCCGTCTTGCGAACATCACAAAAGGCAAGACCGGCGGCAAAGTCGATCCATCCCTCTTCACCGAAGACGTAGAAAAGAAACTGCAGGACGCTTTCGAAGCCGCATCTAAGAAAGTTCTCCCGCTCTTCGCCGCTTACCAGTATGGAGAAGCCCTTCCCGTCCTCAAAGAACTCACCGCGCCGATTAACGACTACCTTGACAACGTCATGGTCATGGTCGACGACGAAGTCGTCAAGAACAACCGCATCTCCCAGCTCCTTGCCACCCTCGCCCTCTTCAATACATGGGGCGACTTCAGCAAGCTGGTGTGATCGGCTCTCTGGAAATCGTCTTTTCGATAGACTGCTAAAAAGGAAATCGCCTGTGCGATTTCCTTTTTTGCGTTGGGGACTTTAGTGACTAGTGACTAGGGGGAAGCGTTTTACCCTTTTTACCCCCTTCCCATCGGGAAAGGGGGCAGGGGGGATAGGGAGACGGGTGAGCAGGCAGTAAAGGCAGTCTATGTGAGACTGACTGCGGATGTGAGAAAGCGGTACCCATACCATTCTACCCTCTTCCTTTGGAAGAGGGGCAGGGGTGATGGGCGGCGCATAGCGCCGCAGCATCCGCGAAGCGGATGCAAAGTGAGGAAAGCGTCTGTTGAAGAAAGTCGCGAGCCAACCCCGCCTCGCTCCGCTCGTCAGCCCCTTCCAGAGGAGAGGCCGCTGAAAAACCCCTTGAAAAATGAGGTTTGGAACATGCTATTTAGCAACCGTGTAACAATTTGATGCGAATTTTACCCAATGAATGGATTTTGAAAAAGAAAAAGGGGGAATCCCCCAGTTTCAGCCTTCTTTTTTCTCCATG
>OIXL01000334.1_pt1 | contig 25545 bp, 21 predicted proteins | sample 1587761 | NCBI WGS metagenome assembly OIXL01 (sample SAMN03283246) | human gut metagenome | biome: human-associated habitat; material: feces | host: Homo sapiens | place: Peru | collected 2012 | reverse complement strand
CCTTGTAGATAGCGGCAAATTCGCTGTCCGTTAAGGCTTCTGCCGGAACGGTATAGTCGATGCCCGATGTACCAGAGCCATCGGAGCCACCGGGCGGTAAACCGCCATTGAACAGGTAGGGTCTGCCACCCAAGGTGTCTTGAAATATCTCGTACCGTTTCCACTGGTCAGCATCCAGTTCCTCCCGGACGACCACTTCCATCCCTTTATTCACCAGCTTTGTGTGAAAAATTCGATACTCGTAGGGCACCTGCGTAGGGACTGGGATTCCTGCCGGGCTGATGACCCAGACGGTCTTATACCGTATCTGCACCTCCACCCATGTGGTCAGCTTATACGTTTCACTCTTTTCAGTATTATTTTCATCAGTCTTATTACATCGTGATTTTGCAGGGTCTTGACTTGCGCTTTTGAAGCCTCCAGAATCGTGAAAATCACGATTTTGGAATATTGATTTTGACGATTCTGCTGAAAAGTTCTTCACATACACCAAACTTGGCTTTCCCAGACCTCTGCGTTTTCGTTCAATCAAACCAAACTTTTCAAGTTCCCGGAGCAGCTTGGTCGCTTTGTTGTCTGCGCAACACAACGCCCTCTTGACATCCTCAATGGTGAAGATGATGAACATCCGGCCCTGCTCGTCCAGCCAGCCATTTTTGACGGAAAGGCTCATGCGGTCGAGCAGGATACCGTACAGCGTTTTGGCATCGGTTGACAAGGTCTGGAACCGTGGTTCCTGAAACAGTGCTTTGGGGATACGGTAGAAAGCGAAAAGCTCTCCAGCTTGTCCATAGAAGTAGTCAAGGGTCATGCGACAGTACTGTGAAACGGTGGCGGTACGATGTTGACATTGTAGGAAGCCTCCTCGCAATAGATTTGTGGAAAACAAAAAGCGCAATTCCGATTTTGAAAATCAAAATTGCGCTTTCGGTGAACCGTAAGCATTGGTGTACAACGTTTTTACGATGAAAAGACAAAATAGCTTGACGCAAGGATTTGTAAAGTTATAATAATTATAGGATTTCAAAAACTTCATAAGCGAGAGGAAAGTCAGAATGCCATTAACTCGTTTAATTATCAAAAATTACAAATCAATTAAAAATTGTGATATATCATTAGAAAAATTAAATGTCCTTATTGGCGAAAATGGATCCGGAAAAACAACGATTCTTGATGCTATAAATTACTTCTACAAAAATCTTACATATTCAGCAGCTAGTGATAATGTCTTTGATGAAAACAATCGCTATAGTAATGAACTGAAAATTTCCTTAGTCTACGATTTTTCGCAGTTTGTCAAAATTTCAAAATCAAATTCCGATGTGACTCCAGATTTTTTGGAAGATAAGTCTGGCGAAAAAAGTAGATATGCGGGATATTACAAAGCAATAATAGCCATGGCATCCGCCACAAAGGATATGAAGCTTCAAATCGAGTTATCTCAAGTTAAAGGACACACGATACGATGGAATTACTCATATGAAGATCGTTTGATTTTAAAAAGTTTATTTCCAATTTTCTATGTGGATGTTCGCAATCTTGACATAACAGAGTGGGGATACATTTGGGATGTCTTAGCAGAACTCGGAAAGGTTTCTAATGCGGAGCGTGAAACGATAAAGGCTAAAATAAATGATGATTTATTGAATGAAAGCCACGAAATGTCTCAAAAATTGAATGAAATAATAAATGTATTCAACGCAGCCGGTGTAAGTGTTAAGCCATCAACTTCAAAGGAATTTGCTAAAATTCTAACTAAGACATTCTTTTCAGGAGAGTCCATATACCAAAAAGGAAAACGTCTCAATTATTACTCCGCTGGAACAAATTCAGTAAAATATATCGAATTATTGATTAAATCAATTGAGGCAATATCTAAAACAAAATTGAAAGAACCCATTGTGCTATTTGATGAACCGGAGATAAGTCTTCATACAAACTATTTGGATGAATTGGCAGAATCATTCATATGTGTTGATTCACGTTTGAGTCTTTTCATTTCCACGCATTCTCCTCGCTTGATAAAAAACATCATCGCTAGTTCTGAATCGGCAGCAATATACAATATCAAACTGGTTGATGGGTATTCACATATTTATAGGATGAAAAAGTTTTCTCAGTATAGCCCAGTGTCAAAATATCGAGTAGAAGATGACCATATCAATTCTTATTTTTCACGATGTATTCTATTTGTGGAAGGCGAAACAGAACTGGAATTGTTTTCAAATCCCTATATAAAGATGCTTTTTCCGAAATTTAGAAGTGTTGACGTATTTAAGGCTATGAGTGATACACCGATACTAAATATTATGAATCCTCAGTTATCAAAATCTCAAACGCCTTATGTTTGCTTAATTGATATTGATAAAGCAATACTATATGATGAAAAACTAAATTCTTTTTCATTGAAAAAAGAGTATTTTCCAGATAATGATAAAGAAAAATTTCGCTTTCGGAATAAGCATGAATTGGAGCCTTATCTTTATTATCAGCGAAAGCGTATTAACGAAATGCAAAAGAAGCTGCGCATTCACTATCATTTTCCTTTTTATAGCTGTAATGATTCAAATTACGATGATTTCATTTTATCTGTTCGCGAGTATTTGTTGCGATATAATGTTTTTTCGTTTTCTACAACGGTAGAGGGTGCCCTGATTAACAAGAACACGATTCAGTTTTCCCTGGATTTTTTGCAACGGCAGAAAAAAGAAACTGAATATAATGATTTTCTAACATATTTTAATAGACTTTCTCGGAATGATCAAATAAATTTATTAAGGCTTGTGTTTAACGGGAAAAGCGACCTTCTTAAATCTTGGAAAAATATAAAAAGAAATTTAACGCAAGACATGTCGGACATTGAATTGTCTATTGAAAAAATTATGATTGGGAAAAAGACATCTGGATGGGTGTCCAATTATTTAGACGAATTTTTTCAGTTGATTATCCCTATAGACGGTACTTTTTCTGAAAAGGAAGCTCGTAAATTTTTAGAGGACGAAAACAACCTTAAGAAAGTTCAGACTGCATTTAAAGAAAAATTTCCCGAATTGTACTCGCTTATTGAGAATTTGTGTGGTATAATTCAAGAGTGAACAGTTGAGTAGTATATAAGTAGCAATGCTTGAGCAATCAAGGCCTTGATGTCAGTGTAGCAAACTGAATTCCAAGGAACTAAGGTCACTAAATGGCTATGCCCGCTGCCGGTGTGCGTCGTGATCATTCCTCCATGTGCTGTGTAAAGCACGCGCTTCGCGATTTGTTAGGAAAGTACTTATATACTGCTCTCTGTTTCTTTTTATTGGAGAAAAATGCTATGTTTACTACAGAGTCATTCTGTAATTTAGTTTGGGGTACGTCTTATTTAAAAGTTCTAAGAAAAATTTCTAAAGAAGATTATAATGAGTTTGAAATTCCCAAAAAGGGCGGAACACGCACAATCAACTATCTAGATAGACAATCAAGTCTGTGGAAGCTTCAACGAGAGCTACTTAATAAATATCTAGTTAAGCAAGACCTTCCCATCTGCGTTAAAGGCTTTAAAAAAGGTGAAAATTACAAATCTTTTTTATCAGAGCATATTGGCGCAGAGTTTTTCCTAAGAATTGATATTGCGAATTTCTTTCCGTCCATTAAAATTTCTTCCGTCAAAAGAGAACTCTCATTAATTATTCGGTGTGATAATGATGCTGAGGAGGAAAAGCTGCTTGATTTAATTGGAGAAATCGTCACCTTGGATGGAAGATTGCCTCAAGGAGCCTCTACATCCCCTGTGATTTCTAACCTTGTTATGGCGAGAATAGATCAAAGAATCACAAAATACTGTCAAGTTTTTAATGTGCAGTATACGAGGTATGCAGATGATTTACTGTTTTCAAGCAACACATTTGATTTCGAAAATAAGAAATGGTTTCTGAAAAAGATAAAATATATTTTGAAATCGCAGGAGCTATCGCTTAATTATTCAAAAATTCGGTATGGACACAAAGAAATCATTTTAAATGGCTACGTTATTTCAAATAATGAAATTCGTTTATCGCGGAATCGCTTATTTGACATTCGCCAAATTGTCAAGTTTACGAAAGAAAATGTTCCACTGATAAGAAGCATTGGATTAGATGAATTTCTTTCAAAGGCCAATAAACTACCTTTAAAGCATCGAAATCTAAAGGAGTATCCATTTAAAAGCATTTTTCAATTTAGCCAGTACCTATGTGGTTATCGGGCCTATTTGATCTCAATGGTTGATACAAATTGTTTGCAAACGTCTTTTCAAAAGGAGCTGCAACGTCTAATTCGCAAAATTGAAGCGCAAATTTTGCTTTTGGAACAAGCATTACCTATAAGAAACAGTAATTAAATTAGGCATTGCTGTCACAATAGCCTCTCCAAAGGGGATACAGAAGTGATTTCTTCGATTTTAACGTTTTTACATCGAATATTGTTCATCCTCGCACCTTTGTGTGGGGGTGCGTGAGTGCGTGGTTCGGGAGAGCGCTTGCATGGCATGCAAGAGGTCACCGGTTCGATCCCGGTATTCTCCACCAAAAAAGCACTGTACTTCGTTTGAAGTGCGGTGCTTTTCTTTTTATATAGACGCAGAAAAAGGCGGGAGCTTCCCACAAAAGGGAAAGTCACCGCCTTTGATGATCATCGGATGAGCCAGCCGTAATCCTGTCTGCAATCTACCACATGATCCGCATAAACCGTATGATCTACGATCTGGAAGATAAGCATATAGCGTTTTTCAAACAAGATGAATCGGTAAGCATTTTTAGGAATGTATTCGCCTTTGAGCCATGGGCAGCGCTGCGGCATCTGCTCCAAAGACTTTGCAGCCTTTTCAAATTCGACTGTAAGCCGTTCAGCTGCTGCAGGGCTGACCTGTGCCAGAAATGCGGCGTGGGACACCAGCATCTGAGCAGCCCGTGCTGATACGATCACGTGGTATTTATTTTGCTGTGCCATGCCCTGTGGCCTCCTTGATCGCACTGCGCATCATGGAAGTGACCTCGTCAATCGAATAGCCCTCGCTTCCACGCATCCGGTCCTCTTCCACGGAAAGCAGCTCTTCACGGAGCTTCAGCATTTTTTCACGGCGGTTGTAGGTTTCGATGTCCATGACGACCAAGTCACCCTCGCCGTTCTTGGTGAGAAAAATCGGCTCAGCGGTTTCTCTGCACAAATCGGCGATCTCGTTGTAGTTCTGACGAATCGCTGCAGATGGACGGATATTCATAAAAGCACCTCCTGCTCCTGAACGATCTATAATAGTAAAATTCTAATTATATTATATCCATATTGTGCTATGAAGTCAATGCGAACAGCTGTCACTTCGTTCTCCAGTTCCACCACTTTGCCAGCATTACGATCATAGCAGCCACGAAAACACACAAAAAATTTCTGCCCACTGCCGCAGCCTGCGCGAAACGGGCTGTTTTGTGCGCGAATGGCAGACCACGGAAGGCGGAACTTGTGCTATAATAGAATAAAAAATAGGGAAGCAGAAGGAACAGGGGGGTGCAGCGATGAACCTGCGGACGGCGATCGTGGAAGACCGCAAGCCGGATGCCGAACGGTTGGAACAGCTGCTGAAAAAGGCATTTGAAAATGAGAACATATCCTGCAGCTGTTTTGCCAGCGGAGATGAATTTTTGCGGGCCGGCTGGCGCGAAGGGTATCAGGTGGTGTTTCTGGACATCTGCATGGAGGGCACCAATGGCATTGAGACGGCGCAGCGGCTGCGTGCGGCCGACCCGGACCTGCTGATCGTGTTTGTGACATCCTCGCCGGAGTACGTGTGGGATGCCTTTCCGGTACATCCATTCGATTATCTGCTCAAGCCTTATAAGGAAGAAAAGTTCGAGCAGCTGGCAGGGGAGCTGCGGCGGGTGCTGTGCCGCCAGCAGCCAGAGCTGGAGGTGCGCATTGCCCGGCAGATCGTGCGGCTGCCGCTGACCAAGATCTACTATGCTACGGCACAGAACCATTATGTGCGTGTGGTCACGGATGACGGCGAGTGCCGGGCCACGGCAAATTTTGCACAGGTGCAGGAACAGCTTCAGACCCAGCCGGAATTTCTGGTGTGCAACCGCGGCGTGATCATCAACATGTCCAAGGTGCTGCGGTTTGAGGGCGACTGCATTGAAATGCTGGATGGGACCCATCTGCCGGTGCGGCAGAAGGACAAAAACAGCCTGCTCGCCCAATTTACGCAGTACCAGTTCCGTGGGATGCAGCGGGAATTCTGATCTGGAAAGGAGAGCGCTTGTGAATTTTGCATTGTTTGGACGTTTTTTTCTGGAATTTGCAATGATGTATCCGGCAGAATACCTCTGCCTTGCCTCGCTGCAGGAGCACTTGCGTGCACCGCGTAAAACCTATGCCATCGGTGCGTCGGCGATCACACTGATGGGTCTGGCTGGCGCAGCGGTGTGCTGCATGCTGGACATGGAAACGAACTTCCTGCTCATCCCGCTGCTCATCATCAGCTTCTGGCTGCTGCGCTGGCGCACCGACCGGGAAGTATCGATCAGCCAGACCATGTTTCTGTTCTCGGTGTCGGCAGTGATGATGTCTGTGTGCACCCTGCTTGCCGTTGTGCTGAACGCGGAAGCTGAGCTGGACAATGCACAGCCGGTGTTTCTGCCCAGCACCTCGGTCATCTGCCTGACCCTCGCGGTGATACTCAGCACCATCTTCCGCTTTACGGCAGTGCGCTGGAGCCGGTGGCTGCTGCAGGAGTACCACGGAGAAGCCTTCTGGGAGTCGGCATGGCCGCTGCCGGCACTGTACGCGGCGTTTCTGGTGTTCTGTATGCCGAAGGAAATCGGCATCATCCTGATGAACCGCATCCGCATCATCGCGGTGCTGGCAGTGAGCATCTCGCTGCTGGGCATTTTTCTGCTGCTGTACGAGATGTACCGCGTGGCAAAGGAGTATGCCCGCAGCTCCCAGCTGGACCGCGAAAACCAGCTGCTGGCCGTGGAGTCCCGCCGCTATATGGAGCTGCGCAGCTATCTGGAACAGACCCGCCACCTGCGGCACGATTTCCGCCAGCACCTGCATGTGATCTCCGGCCTGACCGAGGGCGGGCAGCTGGATGAACTGAAAAGCTACCTGAGCCAGTACGAGAGCGAACTCAGCGATGCCAGACCCACCCTGTGCGCCAACGCTGCGGTGGATGCGCTTGCCGGCCACTACGACTACGAGGCCCGGAAACAGGGCATCCAGATCGAATGGAAGCTGGAACTGCCCAAGCTTCTGCCCCTGCCGGAAGCCGACCTGTGCACCATTCTTGGCAACCTGCTGGAAAATGCGCTCCATGCCAGCCAGAAGCTGCCGCCGGAAGAACGGCAGATCAAGGTGCTGGCCCGGATGCTCAGCCCGGCCATGATGGGCCTGATGGTGGAGAACCGCTACGATGGCGTGCTGAAAAAGCAGGGCGGCGTTCTGCACTCTACTAAGCATGACGGACAGGGCATCGGCCTTGTTTCCGTCGAAACTGCCGTGCACAGGTATCACGGCAATCTGACGGTGGAAACGGGCGGCAACGTTTTCCGGGCCAATGTGCTGCTGAACCTGTAAAATATTCCTGCCCCAAGGCACCGGCTTTTTTGCACAAGCCGGTGCCTTTTGGTTGCACTTTTCCCGGGAGATCATTATACTTATTTATAAAAGAAAAGACAGGAGGGGAGCATATGGCAGCAGAAAGCAAAACCGGCTGTTTCTTAAACTTTCCTAAGAAATCTTTCGTAGAAACTAAAACGTTCTGCTGGTATACTAAAATCGAATGACAGTACAAGGGGGAAGTGTGAATATGGCAGAACAGACGATCCTGATCGTGGAGGACGACCCGGATATCCGGGACGGTGTGCGCATCCTGCTGGCAGGCGAGGGCTACCACATTCTGGAGGCAGAGAACGGCCTGCGGGCATTGGAGCTGTTCGACCCGGAGGTGGATCTGGTCATTCTGGATATCATGATGCCGGGCATGAGCGGTCTGCGCGTGTGCGAAGAGCTGCGCAAGACCTCGGCGGTGCCCATTTTGTTCCTTACCGCAAAATCGCAGGAGTCGGACAAGCTGCTGGGCCTGACGGCGGGAGGCGACGACTATCTGGCAAAGCCGTTCTCCTTTGCGGAGCTGAGCGCGCGGGTCAAGGCGCTGCTGCGCCGGTACTGCGTGTATCAGGGCAAGGATCAGGTGCATCACAAGCCGCACAACACCACGCTGGAGCTGCACGGTGTGCGCCTTGCACTGGACTGCAACCGTGTGTGGGTGGACGAGCGGGAAGTGGATCTGACCGAGACGGAATACAAAATTCTGCGGCTGCTCATGCAGAACCCGCAGCGCATCTTTTCCATTCAGGTCATTTATGAGACGGTGTGGAACGAGCCGTACTACTATGTTTCCAACGGCACAGTGATGGTGCATATCCGCAACCTGCGTATGAAGGTGGAGGACGACCCGCAGAAGCCCACCCGCATCTGCACTGTGTGGGGCAAGGGCTACCGCTTTGTTTCCGGAGAGGAAGGCGGTCTATGAAAAAGCAGAACGGCCTTGCAAAGCAGTTTATGGGCATGATCGTACTGGCGGCGCTGGAAAGCGTGCTGCTGCTCACGGTGTCGCAGGTGGTGCTTGCCAAGGGACTGCGCTTCTGGTTCAGCCGCACGGAGGTGCAGCAGCATGCCACCCAGAAACAGGTGCAGGAGCTGCAGAGCTATGTGACGGAACATCATCTTGCCAGCACGGATGTAAAGGAACTGACGGATTGGAGCCATAAGCGGCGTTATACCCTGCTGGAACTCTACCGGGGCCAGACGATGATCTACTCTTCGTTTGCACCCAAAGACGGGATGATCTCGTTTCTGCCGCAGAACGGCACATCGGATCAGAACCCGGGGGTCCTGGTGGATAAGACCGGCTTTTACGATTGGCTGCCCTGCTACACGCTCACCTTTGCAGATGGTGAGGTGAGCGCGATGCTCTACTACAACGGCTTCAATACCTATTACGGCACCGGGTGCGAAATTTTGCTTTCCCTGTGCATTTTATGGTGGTTTCCGGGCTTTTTCCTTCTAAACAGCCGTAAGATCGTGCGGTACGTGGTGCAGCTCAGTGAGGAGATCCAGGCCATGGAGGGCGGCGACCTCGACCACCCCATTACCATCCGCGGCAGCGATGAGATCACCACGCTGGCCTCCTGTCTGGACTCCATGCGGGTGACTTTGCGCCAGCAGCAGGAAGAGGAAGCACAGGCCGCTGCCAAGGTAAAGAATCTCATCACCGAGATGTCGCACGATCTGCGCACGCCGCTGACCACTCTGCTGCTGTATACAGAGATCTTGCAGTATCATAAGTATGAGACACCGGAACAGGCCGACAATTACCTGAACAAGATCGACGCGAAGGCCCGGCAGATCAAGCAGCTTTCGGATAACCTGTTTGAATATGCCCTTGTCACGCGGGATACGGTGGCCGTGCTGGACCCGCCGGCACATTTTTCCACTGTGTTTGAAGAGCCACTCACGGAAATGGTGGAAACGCTGCAGCAGCGCGGGTTTGCCTGCGCACTGGAACTGGGCGAGGAGGACGTGCTGCTCTTGGTCAGCGGGCAGTACGTGCGCCGCATTCTGGATAACATCACCTCGAATCTGGTCAAGTATGCCGACCCCTGCAGTGATATCCTTGTGCGCTTTGTGCAGGAAGAAGACAGGGCGGGCCTGTGCTTTGAGAACCGCGTCCTGCCGGTGCCCGCCTCCTCGGAGAGCACCAAGGTGGGACTGCCCAGCATTGAAACAATGATGGAAAAGATGCAGGGCATCTGCCGTATTGAACAGCCTGAAGGCATTTTCCGCATGACACTGCTGTTCCAGACCGTCAAAGAATAAAAAAGCAGAGAAGGCTTCCCGCTGAGGGAGGCCTTCTCTGCTTTTTCACACATTGTTGCCTTCTCTTAAGTCATCTTAAGACTTTTTTGCCCAAAATCCTAAGAATCATCCTGTATACTTCCAGATATTGGCGGAGAAGATCCCGCCGCATGCAATACAGGAGGGGCGATACGATGCTGCGAAAGAAAAACAGCGAACCGGCACAGCAGCCGGATGCCCAGCAGGAACTGCTGGACTTTGAGAACCCGGCGGTGCAGCCGGGCAAAAAAGACCCGAAACAGTTTTTGAAGCGCAACTGGAAAAAGATCACTGCGGTGGTCTGCGTGGCGGCGGTGGCCGCTGCGGTGCTGCTGCCCAAAAACAGCAAAAAGGCTGTGCAGGCCAGCACCCAGTACATGGAGGCCGCACTGGAACGGCGGGACATCACCAACACCTTCAGCGGTTCCGGAACCATTTCCGCAGCTAACACCTATACGGTCAAGTCGCTGGTGAAGGGCACTGTGCTCACCGCAGATTTTGAGGTGGGCGATACCATCGAGAAGGGTACCGTGCTGTACACCATCGACAGTTCAGACGTTGCCACCAGTGTGGAAAAGGCCCAGCTTGCGCTGGAGCAGGCACAGCGCAGCTACGACGATACAGCCGATGCCCAGTACATCCGCAGCGTCATTGGCGGCACAGTGGCTTCCATCAAAGTCAAGGCCGGTGACTACGTGACCGCCGGGCAGGAGATCGCCACCGTGCGGGACGATTCCAGCCTGCTGCTCACGCTGGAATTCCCGGCAGCGGATGCTTCGGGGTTTGCCGTGGGTCAGGCTGCGGAGGTCATACTCAACGGTACCTTTGAGACCCTTTCCGGCACGGTGCAGGCCGTGGCCGGCACCGATACCATCAGCAGCGGCAATCTGCTGGTGCGCACCGTGACCATTGCCGTGAAGAATAATGGCAGCCTGACCACCGCACAGGCCGCATCCGCCACCATCAACGGTGTCAGCGCGCTGGCTTCGGCCCGGTTCGATTATCAGCACCAGCAGACCGTCACAGCCACCACCAACGGCACGGTGGCTGCTGTGTGCGTCAAGGAAGGCACTGCCATTGAGGCCAACACGGCCATCGTGCAGCTTTCCGGCACCGAGCTGAGCAGGCAGGTACAGTCCGCTGCCGACAGCCTGCTCAACGCGCAGCTTTCCATGAGCGATACCGAAAAGCAGATGGAAAACTACACCATTACCTCGCCCATCAGCGGCACCGTGATCCAGAAGAATGTCAAGGCTGGTGACACTGTGGGCACCGATACTACAGCCAGCGAGACGCTGTGCACCATCTACGACCTGAGCTATCTGGAAATGACGCTGAATGTGGACGAACTGGAGATCCTCTCCATCAAGGAGGGTCAGACCGTCACCATTACGGCAGATGCCATTTCTGACCGTACCTTTACCGGCGTGGTCACCAGTGTTTCCGCTGCAGGAACCACCACCGGCGGCACCACGACCTACCCGGTGACCATCCGCATCGATGACACCGGCGACCTGCTGCCCGGCATGAACGCCACGGCCGAGATCGAGGTGAGCAGTGCGTCCAACGCCCTTGCCGTTCCCAACGGTTCCGTGGTGCGCGGCAATTATGTGCTGGTCACCAAGGATTCGCCCAGTGCTGCCAATGCCGTGCAGGATATGACCGCACCGGACGGCTATGTGTACGTCAAGATCACCACCGGCACCAGCGATGATGATTACATTGAGGTGGCCAGCGGCCTGCAGGAGGGCGACACCATCGCCTACGATGCCGACGCGGCTGAAAAGCAGAACGCCAGCGACAGTATGGAATTCATGGTGGGCCCGGGCGGCACCATCGCCTACGATGCCGACGCTGCTGAAAAACAGAACGCCAGCGGCAGCGGCGGGCACGGCGGAGGGAACGGAGGCCCCGGCGGCGGAGGCCCGGGAGGTGGCTTCTGATGAGTGCCCTCATTGAATTTGACAATGTGTGCAAGTATTACCAGATGGGCGATACCCTTGTAAAGGCTGCGGACCACATCTCCATGCAGATCAACAAGGGCGAGTTCGTGGCCATCGTGGGCCAGTCCGGTTCCGGCAAGTCTACCTGCATGAACATCATCGGCTGTCTGGATGTGCCTACGGCGGGCACCTATAAACTCAATGGCCGTGACGTGGGCAGAATGAGCCGCGACGAACTGGCCGAGATCCGCAACGAGCTGCTGGGCTTTATCTTTCAGCAGTACAACCTGCTGCCCAAGCTCAGCCTGATCGAAAACGTGGGGGTCCCGCTGGTGTATGCCGGAGTGCCGCGTGGGGAGCGCCGCCGCCGTGCCGCCGCCGCACTGGAGCGGGTGGGCCTTGGCGATAAGCTCCGGAACAAGCCCAACCAGCTTTCCGGCGGTCAGCAGCAGCGTGTGTCCATTGCCCGTGCGCTGGCCCGCGGGCCGTCCGGCTGTCATTCTGGCCGACGAGCCTACCGGCGCACTGGACAGCCACACCGGCCGTGAAGTGCTGGGCATGCTGCAGGACCTGCACCGGCAGGGCAACACCGTGGTGCTTATCACCCACGACAACTCCATTGCCGTGCAGGCCCAGCGCATCATCCGGCTGGAGGACGGCCATGTGGTGTACGACGGCGATGCCCACGCACCCGAAGCCGTGGTGCAGCCCAATTATGCACCCAAGGCAGAACAGGAGGGGAGTGCGTCATGATCTATGAGACCTTCCGTGAAGCCATCCAGAACATCTGGAGCAATAAGTTCCGCACCTTCCTCACCATGCTGGGCATTATCATCGGCGTGACGGCGGTCATCGTTATCGTGGGCCTTGGCAACGGCATGACCCAGAGCATCCAGTCCAGCTTTTCAGATCTCGGCACCAACATCATCAGCGTGCAGGTCATGGGTTACGGTTCCCGCTCTGTGAAAGTGGAGGATGTTTACAGCCTCGTGGATGCCCACCCGGATCTGTTCGAGGCGGTGTCGCCTACGGCCAGCATCAACGGGACCGTGAAGGTGGGTACCACCAGCTACAGCAACACCAGCGTCAAGGGCGTGAGCGAGAGCTATCTTGGAATGAGCGGCTGCACCGTCCGCGTCGGGCGCGGCATCAACTACGTGGATCTGACTGACAACAAGAAGATCTGCGTAGTGGGCGATTACATCAGCCGTGTGGCCTATGGCGGCAATGCCGTGGGCCAGACCATCAAAATCGGAGCGGAGAAGTATACCATTGTGGGCGTACTGGAAGCCAAGGTGACAGACACCTCGGATCAGGAGGGCAGCAGCGATGATATCGTTCTGCTGCCCTACACCACGGCGCTGCGTGTTTCACAAACCAGCACCGCCAGCTCCTACGCCGTCACTGTGACCAGTGAGGACAAAATTTCCGAAGCGAAGACCGCACTGGAAAACGGCCTGCAGGAGCTGCTCAGCTCCGATAAGGGCTACATGGTCACCAGCATGAGCGAAATGCTGGATATGATGACCTCCATGGTGAACATGGTCGTCACTATCCTCACAGCCATTGCGGCCATCTCGCTGCTGGTGGGCGGCATCGGCATCATGAACATCATGATGGTGTCCGTCACCGAGCGCACCCGCGAGATCGGCATTCGCAAGGCGCTGGGTGCCAAGGAACGGGTCATTCTGGGCCTGTTCGTCACCGAAGCTGCCACCACCTCGGCGCTGGGCGGCATACTGGGCATCGGTCTGGGCTATCTGCTCTCGGCACTGGCAAACAAGATCCTGCCGCTGGTCATGTCCGATATGGAAATGACCGTGGCACCGTCTCTCAGCTCGGTGGCCGTGGCCTTTGGCATCTCGGTGGGCATCGGCGTGCTGTTCGGCTACCTGCCCGCAAAGCGCGCGGCACGGCTCAACCCCATCGAAGCGCTGCGTTACGATTAAGGAGGCAACTATGAAAAAACGATTCCTCGCACTGCTGCTGTCGGTGTGCATCGGCGTGTCCATGCTGGTGCTGCCCGCATCGGCAGCTGGCTCCAACACGGCGGTGCAGACGGCGGTAACGCTGGGCGCTTTCTCCACCGAGGAAGCTGCCGGGCTGAGCACGCCGCTCACCCGTGGGCAGCTGGCAAAGCTGCTGGTGGCCTTTTCCGCCTACCACGATAACGCCAATACGCAGGGCAGCATCGGCACTCTATATACTGATGTGAACGGCAGCAGCGCTTATGCGCCCTATATCCGCATTGCAGTGCAGCAGGGCTGGATGAGCGGCTATACCGATGGCTCCTTCCGCCCGAATCAAACCGTGACGCTGGAAGAAGCCTGCACCGCCGCTCTGACCCTGCTGGGCTATGATGTGACGACCCTGACCGGCGGCTTCCCCGCAGCACAGCTGAACAAGGCAAACGCCATCGGACTGCGTGCAAATCTGAGCCGCACCCAGGGTCAGGCCATGACCATGGAAGACGGAGCCATCCTGCTGTACAACGCCCTCACCGCAAACACGGCCAGCGGCAGTGTGTACGGTACCACCCTTGGCTTTACGGTGACGAATGGTCAGGTGGATGTTTCGTCCATCCTGCTCAGCAATCTGGAAGGCCCCTTTGTGGCATCGGAAGGCGAAAGCCTGCCCTTTGAGCCGGAGGCCGTTTACTGCAACGACAGCGTGAGCACCAACGCCCAGCTGTCCGCTTATGATGTGTACTATTATAATGCCAGTGCAAAGACCGTGTGGGTCTACACCCGCAAGGCGGCAGGCCGCATCACGGCGGTGTCGCCCAGCGCCAGTGCACCCACATCTGTTACCGTGGCTGGCACCAGCTACACCATTGCAAGCTCCTCGGCAGCAGCCCAGCTGTCCAGCCTGAACGGCGGCGGCGTGGGTCAGGTAGTCACCCTGCTGCTGGGCATGAACAACGAAGCCGTTGCCGTGCTGACCGGTGATGCCGCAGACGAAGTGTTCTACGGCGTAGTGCAGACGGCCACCCGCAGCCTTGTGGAAGAAAACGGCGCGGACGTGCAGCAGAAGGTGGAAGTGAAGTGCACCGACGGCATCACCCGCACAGTGAGCGTGGCCAAGGACCTGAACTACCCGGCCGGCTGGATGGTGAAAATCACCGTGAACGCCGACGGCGAGCAGGTGGATGCCATTGGTAAAAAGGGCACTTCCGGTACGATCAATGCAGACGGTACCGCTCTGGGCGAAACAGCCCTTGCGGACGGCGTGGAAATTCTGGATACGACTTCGGAGGGTGTGGCTGGGACGGTAAGTCCCAGCCGCCTATCGGGGGTAACACTTTCGGATGCCGATGTGCGCTACTATACCACCAATGAGAACGGTCAGATCGATCGCCTGATCCTGAACGATGTCACGGGTGATCTGTGGACTTACGGCGTGCTGGACGACGTGAAAAACCTCATCAACAATGTCACCTCTTCCAGCAGCACCACATCCACCGGCACGACGACCGGTACCACCACAAGCACCTCTTCCAGCACCGATGCAGCTTCCATCGCAGGCGATGTGGCCGAGATCGTGCTGCCCAGCACCGGCGACCTTTTGTGGGGCCTTGTGGACGGAAGCATCGGCAGCAGTGTGTGGGAAAGCGTGACCGGCAGCACCGACAAGCTGGCAAGCTATCTGCTCAAGTTGGGCGCAGCTAACACCAGCGGCGGTCTGAGCACTGTGCTCAACTATCTGGGAAGCGGTGCAGATTACGTGTGCTACGTGAACGGCAAGCAGACGACCTACAAGACCAGCACCAAGTACCCGGTGCTGGCGGGCGGCATTGCTGTGGGCATCAGCACTTCCGGCAAGGTCAAGTCCATGCGGCAGCTGATGCCTGCCGTGATCGACAAGGTGGGCGCGGCCTCGGTGATGAGCGGCGGCAAGAAGTACGAGACTGCCGACGATATGCAGGTGTATCTGTGGTATAAGGGTACCTACTATCCCACCACCCTTTCGCAGGTGAACGGCGAGGACTACACCCTCATTGGCTGGTTTGATAACGACGGCCGCGCAGCAGGCAGCAAGATCCGCGTGCTGATCGCGGTCAGGAAAAACTGAATCCGGCCCGGCCCTCCCCCGACGGGAGGGCTTTTTGCTGTCCGCACGACGCATACGGTCAAGTTGAAAAATGAATAAAATTTGCACATAGAATGAGATGTTTTTAGGCTGAATGAGCAAAGAATCGAAAGAAGCCCCATAATCATATTGACATAATGGGTAATGGGGTGTAAACTACGTGCATCGGGTCGAGCAAATCTGAAAATTGAGATCATTCAGGGAGGAAACGGCTATGATGTGTTGTTGCGCAATGTGTTGTTGTACCGCAAACGCTTCCCGGACCGGCCGCCCTGCAGTATGGTATGCCGTGTGAGCATATCTGCATATTCTGTGTGGGAACACGCAGAAGGATCTGTCGCTGATCGCCTGGGAGCTTACTTGAAGAGGGAGCTTCCGGGCGTTTTGTTTTGACCCGCAAATCAGGATACAAGGGAGGAATCCGGCAATGGACTGGAATGCGATCCAGCAATATTTGCCGCTCTACCAGAAAGCCGCTGTACTTACCGTGCGGCTGGGCGTTGCAGGCATCATTTTTGCCATCATCATTGGCCTTGCCTGCGCAGTGATCCAGTATGACAAGGTGCCCGTTCTGCGGCAGATCGTGGGTGTCTACATCCAGCTGTCCCGCAACACACCGCTGCTGGTGCAGCTGTTCTTCATTTATTATGGCCTGCCCAAGGTGGGCATCCGCACCAATGCCGAGATCTGCGGCATTGCCGGTCTGGCGTTTCTGGGCGGCAGCTACATGGCCGAAGCGTTCCGCAGCGGTCTGGAAGCCATTGAGCCGATTCAGACGGAAAGCGCCTACAGCCTTGGCATGGATCGCTGGCAGACCATGCGCTACATCATTCTGCCGCAGGCCATGTCCACCAGTATGCCGGCTTTCATGGCAAATGTGATCTTCCTGCTCAAGGAGACCAGCGTGTTCAGCGCCATCAGCCTGATGGACCTGATGTTCACGGCCAAGGATCTCATCGGCATGTATTCCAAGACCATCGAATGTCTGTTCCTGCTGGTGGTGTTCTACCTTATCATTCTGCTGCCGGTGTCCATTGTGGGCAGCCTGATCGAAAGGAGGCTGCGCTATGCTGGATTTGGGTCTTGATGTCCTGTTCAAGGGCAAAAACATGGCCCGCCTGCTGGGCGGCCTTGGCGTTGCACTCAAGATCAGTGCCGTCTCGGTGATCATCAGCCTGCCGCTGGGCATCCTGCTGGGCGTGCTCATGACCTCCCGCAACCCCGTTATCAAGGCGGTTCTGCGGCTTTATCTGGAGTTCGTCCGCATCATGCCGCAGATGGTGCTGCTGTTCCTCGTTTACTTCGGCACCACCCGTGCCTTTGGGTGGAACCTTTCCGGCGAGATGGCATCCATCATCGTGTTTGTGCTGTGGGGCACCGCAGAAATGAGCGACCTTGTGCGCGGTGCGCTGATCGCCATTCCGAAGCACCAGTATGAGAGTGCCGAGGCCCTTGGCATGAGCCGGGCGCAGACTTATTGGTACATCATCATTCCGCAGACGGTGCGCCGCCTGATCCCGCTGTCCATCAACCTGATTACCCGCATGATCAAGACCACCAGCCTTGTGCTGATGATCGGTGTTGTGGAAGTGATCAAGGTAGCACAGCAGATCATCGAGGCCAACCGCACCGCCAGCCCCAACGCAGCGTTTGGCATTTATCTCACGGTTTTCGTGTTATATTTCTTCGTATGCTGGCCTATCAGTCTGCTGGCATCCTATCTCGAAAAGAAATGGAAGTGACCGTACATGGCAGAACCTATTTTGACTGTTGAACATCTGATCAAGGCCTATGGCGAGACCCCCGTGCTGGATGATATCAGCTTTGCTGTCAAGCCCGGTGAGGTCATCGTGGTAGTCGGCCCTTCGGGCTGCGGCAAAAGCACGCTGCTGCGCTGCCTGAACGGCCTGGAGCCCACCCAGAGCGGCCGGGTGCGGCTGGGCAATGAGACCGTTGCCTACGGCGGTAAAAATCTGACCCAGCTGCGCCAGCGCATCGGCATGGTGTTCCAGAGCTACGAGCTGTTCCCGCACATGACGGTGCTGGACAATGTGCTTCTGGCACCCACCAAGGTGCAGAAGCGCCCCAAAGCGGAAGTGCAGCAGGAGGCCGAAGCTCTGCTGGACCGCGTGGGACTGCTTGCCAAGAAAAACAGCTACCCGCGTGAGCTTTCCGGCGGACAGAAGCAGCGCGTTGCCATCGTGCGCGCACTGTGTATGCACCCGGAGATCCTTCTGTTTGATGAAGTGACCGCTGCCCTTGATCCGGAAATGGTGCGCGAGGTGCTGGACGTTATGCTGGACCTTGCCAAGCAGGGCAAGACCATGATCATCGTCACCCACGAAATGCAGTTTGCCCGCGCCATTGCCAACCGCGTCATCTTTCTGGATGGCGGCAAGATCGTGGAAGAAGCTGCACCGGCCGAGTTCTTTGACCGGCCCAAGACCGAGCGCGCGCAGCGCTTCCTGCGCACCTTCACGTTTGATGCTGTGAAATGAGTCACAGATCAAGATAAAGACTGCGGGGGTTCCGCAGCCAATGGGAAAGATTTTGTAAAGGAGAATCCATTATGAAACGGTCTAAAATTTCTCGTCGTTCCTTCCTGCTGGGTCTGGGCGCAGCATCCGCTGCTGCCGTTCTGACCGCATGCGGCGGCTCTTCTTCTGCTTCCACCGCAACTGCAGCATCTGGCAGCGCAGCATCCGGCAGCAGCGTGGTCTACCGCACGCTGGATCAGATCAAGGAGTCCGGCACCATCAACATCGGTGTCTTCTCCGACAAGAACCCGTTCGGCTACGTGGATGAGAACGGCGAGTATCAGGGCTATGATGTCTACTTTGCCCGCCGTCTGGGCGAGGATCTGGGCGTAGAGATCAACTTTGTTTCTACCGAGGCTGCCAACCGTATCGAGTATCTGCAGACCGGCAAGGTGGATGTGATCTTGGCAAACTTCACCGTGACCCCCGAGCGCGCAGAGGAAGTGGATTTCGCTCTGCCGTACATGAACGTTGCACTGGGCGTCATTTCTCCGGACAGCAACGTTATCACCACTCTGGACAACTGGAACGCTGACGATCAGATGATCGTCATTTCCGGCACCACTGCTGAGACCTACCTGACCAAGGAGTACCCCAATATTCCGCTGCAGAAGTACGATTCCTATGCAACGGCCAAGAATGCACTGGAGAACGGCAACGGCGTGGCATGGGCCAACGATAACACCGAGGTCATTGCATTTGCAAAGCAGAACACCGGCTACACGGTCGGCATTCCCTCTCTGGGCAGTCAGGACACCATTGCTCCCGCTGTGAGCCAGGGCAACACCACCGTTCTAGATTGGCTGAACGAGGAGATCAAGACTCTGGGCGAGGAGAACTTCTTCCACAAGGACTATGAGGAGACTCTGGTGGATACCTACGGCACCGACTTCGAGGACGAGCTGGTGGTCGAGGGCGGCGAGACCGCTGCCAGCGAGGCAGCAGCTTCTGAGGCTGCTGCTTCCGAAGCAGCTTCCAGCGCAGCCGCACAGTAAATAAATAACATCGAGCGGGCAGGAGAGTGCTGAACCTTTCCTGCCCGTTTTTGCATTGCACCATCTGCCGGAACGTGCTATACTGGAACAAAACAACTCCTGTCCGAAAAAACTTGAAAAAGAGAGGATGTTCCCAATGAAGCGTGCCTATACGAACGGGATCCTGCTGGATGGCACCGAGCAGATGCAGCCGGTAGAGCACAAGATCCTGCTGACCGAGGATGATAAGATCATTGCCATTGTCGATGAGGGCGTGGATCTGGACGGTTGTGAGGTGATCGATCTGCACGGAGGCTATCTGTGCCCGGGCCTGATCAACCTGCATGTGCATCTGGCAGGCAACGGAAAGCCCAGCGCAAAGCCGCGGGACAATGCCGCGCTGGTGCGCAAAATTCTGAGCAATGGCCTGACCCGTGCGGTGGCCTACAGGCTGGTATGCAGCTACGCGAAGCTGGAACTGCTGGGTGGCGTGACTACCATCCGCACCGTGGGCGGCATTGCAGATTTTGACACCCGCTGCCGTGATGATGCTGCAGCTGGCAAGCTGCTGGCACCGCGCATTCTTGCCGCCAACGAAGGCATTTCGGTGCCCGGGGGACATATGGCAGGCTCGGTGGCAGTTGCGGCCCATAGCAATGCCGAAGCACTTGCTCAGCTCAAAAAGGCCAGCGGACAGAAGGTGGATCTTGTCAAGCTGATGATCACCGGCGGCGTGCTGGATGCCACCGAAAAGGGAACCCCCGGCGAGCTGAAGATGAAGCCGGAAATGGTCAAAGCCGTCTGCGACGAGGCCCACAAGCTGGGCTATACCGTGGCGGCACACACCGAGTCGCCAGAGGGCGTAAAGGTGGCACTGGAAAACGGCGTGGATTCCATTGAGCACGGAGCAAAGATGGACGATGAGACCATCCGGCTTTACAAGGAGCGGGGAGCCTTCCTGTGCACGACCATCTCCCCGGCACTGCCCTATGCGCTGTTCGATACAACGGTTTCCGGTGCATCGGAAAAGGACCAGTATAACGGCAAGATCGTGTTTGACGGTGTGGTGGAAAGCGCAAAGACCGCCCTTGCCAACGGCATTCCGGTGGGCTTGGGCAATGACGTGGGCTGCCCCTACATCACCCAGTACGATTTCTGGCGGGAGCTGTGCTATTTCCATAAGTATTGCGGTGTGAGCAACCAGTTCGCCCTGTACACGGCCACCCTGCGCAATGCTCAGCTGGCCGGAGTAGGAGACGTGACCGGTTCCATTGAGCCGGGCAAGAGCGCAGATTTTATTGTGACAAAGCACAACCCGCTGGAAGACCTGCGTGCGCTGCAGCATCTGGAACTGGTGGTCTGCCGCGGCCATGTGATCAAAAAGCCGAACCCCAAGCGGAACAAAACGGTGGATGCCCTGCTGGACCCGTACCTCGAATAATACTGAAAAAGCAAGGAGAGACGATCGGTCTTTCCTTGCTTTTTCGTTCACATGCCTGCCATCACGGCCATGATGCTTTGCCAGCTCTTGTTGCGGGCAGCGGGCACAGTGGTGCGGCGGCGTGCGGGTGCAGAGCCGGAAGAGACCGTATTCATGGCGGTCATCGGCACCGACGGATGGAAGAATACGGCTGTATCACCGGCCAGCCACTGAGCGGCAAGGCGGGCTGCCTGCGGGTCGGCCTGCAGGGTGCGGCGCTCGGCACCGGCCAGATGATCCGCCAGCCAGTAGAGGATGGCACCCAGCGGCAGGCTGGGCAGAACATCCTGACTCCAGTAGGTCCAGCGGGCACCGGCCCCTACATGGCTTTCTACCGTGATCACAGCGCCGGTGCGGGCGTTCTGCGGGATGCTGCCCTGATAATTGATACCGGCGCACTGGCGAAGCTCGGCGGTGATGCGCTGGGTGCGGGCCATATCCAGCCTGTCCTCACGGCAGTAGGCGCGGAAATCGGTCTCGTCGATCAGACCGTCGGCGCTGGAAGGAAAGCGGCCCACCAGCTGGCCATCGGCGTTGTGGCACAGCTGCCAGCCCTTGCGGAACAGCTGGAAGTTCAGGCAGCGGCGACCCATGGTGGAGTAGCACAGAATGGAGGTGCTCTCACCGGGCAGCTGCTTCAGCTCCAGGCAGGCATCGTTGCCGCAGGTGTCCTGCAGCTTTACCGTTAACAGCAGCTGCGCACCGGGGTGCTGAGCTGACATAGCGTTGTGCATGGCATCAAAATAACGGTTGGCATCCATGATCGGTTCCCTCCTGAAACTATAACACAGCAGTTCGTTGTATAACGGATGGGCACTGCGCCAAACGACCCGGTGCACAGCAGGCGGCTTACGCAGGAATGTTTTATTGACTGAACATAGTATAGCATACTTTGCAACAAAAAACAACTATAAGTTTGCAGAAAAACAAAATATTTCCGCGCATCCTGCAACAGTGACCCGAAACATGGTTGTTGCAAGAGTGAATCAGTTGTGTTCTGTATCAAAAACAGCCCACAGACGGCAAGGCAAAAGCCTCCCATCTGTGGGCTGTTCTGGTAAAATATGGTTCAATCGCCCAGTTCACGGATCTCGTTTTGGATCAGCCGCCCGGCCGCGCGGGCCAGTTGGTCCATGCCGCGGATACGGGCCATGTTTTTGCCGTAAATCTGTGCAGCGGCACCGGCAGAGCTGTCCTCACCCATGAACACAGCCGACACCCGGATGCCCATGCGCTGCAGCGCACGCACCTGCGCGGCAGTGTCAGCCACACCGGCAGCGTCCTCGTAACCGCAGCCCAGCGGGTTTTCTGCACTGGGCGGGATGCGGCGGCTGTCGTTGGGCGAAGCGTCCGTCAGCACGATGAGCAGATGCCGCGGCGCAGGACCGGGCGCAAACCGCAAAAGGTCGCCTGCGGCCCGCAGGGCAAGGCCGTCACGGTTCCAGCCGGAAGCAAAATATCGGTTGATGTTCTGCAGGTTTTTGTCTGCAAAGCCTTTGAGCACACGCAGTACGGTGTAGCCCCGCAGGCTGCTGAAGCTGGACACCCGCACCGGGATACCGCAGGCTGCAAGGCTCTGGGCCAAAATGGACCCTTGAGCTGCGATCACTTCCTGACAGTGCAGGCGGGACGCAGATGCATCCAGCAGAAGATCCACCGTGAAGGAGGGCTGGTTCTCTTCCTCGGCACACAAAAACACCCGGTCATCGTTCAAAAGTGGTGCGCGCCAGATGCGCCCAGCGTTCAGATTGCCACTGCGGGCAACACGGGCGTTGGGCTGCTGGTGCACAAGGATGCAGTTGCGGATCTGCTCGGTGAGCCGCAGCACCACACTGCGGTGCAGTTCCCGATTTTTGGCGTAATAAGCGCGGTTGCGGTCAGCCTGAAGTTCAGCCTGCTCAGCCAGATGCTTTGCTTCCGGTGTGGGAGCCTGCTCCGGGCTGGGCACACCGGCACTGAACCACAAATGGCACCCCAGATGGTCGCCCACGCAAAGCTCCTGCTCAGCCTTGCGCAGCCGTTCCGGCGGGTAGAGAGAGCGGCCGAAGCAGCTTTCGATGTAGGCCTTGTCCTGCGCGGCATTCTGCTTCAGGGTGATGTGGGCCCGGCGCTTGTCCACCGCCAGCCCGCCGCCCACAGCATCCACGGAGCTTGAGTGCTCCACGGTCACGCGGTCCGTTTTGATCATCTGGGTGGGCATGGCTTTGGTGGCAAGCTTTGCCAGCAGGCCGTCCAGATGCAGATGCAAAGCTGCTCTCTGGTGCACAGTGCCGTCGAACAGGTTGAATTTTGCGTAGATCGATAAAATTTCGGCTTTCAGCTGTTCCGCTGCCGGCGCTTTTTCCGGGGAAAGAGCCGCAGCAAGGCCGGACTCATAAGGGGTCATCACCGGGTCGGCACGGCCCAGCACACGCCGCCATCGTGCAGCCTGCATGGTGTACACCAGCTGATTTTTTGCCATCCACTCCTGCCGCGAAAGCTTGTATTGGATGGCGAAAAAATAGTCGGCGTGGGCGCGGCGCAGGCTCTCCAGCACGGGGCGGCTGGGCAGCTCCAGCCGGTAGGCCGCGCTCTCGAGGTAAAGCCAGGTCAGGTCATCCAGCAGGGACTGGCGCATGTCGCCCTCCCAGCTGTCGAAAATACTGCGGATGAGCGAATCACCGTAGTATTTGTGCACAAGCCCCACGATGGTATTCATGTAAAAATCGGTGGTGCCATCGGTGTAGCGGGCTAAGAACAGCGGCTCAAAGCCATAGGCGCCTGCAGCCGCCCAGACCTGATTGGCCGCGCGCCGCTCCTGCGCGGTGTAGCTCTGGGCTTCCATCAGGCAAACAGCTTTCCGGCATCCAGCTTGGCCGGGATGCGCGACGCGATGACGTCCCGGATGAGCCCCTGCTCATAGCTGTCAAACGCCTTGTTGGTGATGCCCATGTCCAGCGCAGCCCCCGCCGGGATACCCCGCCGGATCAGCCGCAGCGCGTCCAACATACCGCGCAGATCCAGAGCTTTAGTGGAAATCTCCGCGCTGTCGCACTTTTTCTGCAGGTCAAGGAACAGCAGTGCGAACTGATGCACATACTTTGCGGTCAGGTCCGGGAACTGCGCCCGCAGCAGCTTTTCCAGATTATCCTGCGTGATGGTGGGCATCTGGATGACCACAAAGCGGGAGGTAAGGGCCTCGTTCAGCTCCCGGGTACCGGCGTAGCCGTAGTTCATGGTGGCGATAAAGCGGGTCTCCTCCGCCAGCGGGATGCGGTCGTAGCCGGGCACATCGATGGCACGGCGGAAGTCCAGCACGGCGTGCAGCACGGCCAGTGCCTCGTTTTTGGCCATGTTGATCTCGTCCAGCACGCCGAAGCCGCCGCACTGGGCGCAGCGGTACACCGGCCCGGGGCGGAACTCTACCCGCCCGTCGGCAAAGGTGTCCATGCCGATGAGGGAGGCTGCGTCCATGTTCACATGGAACGAGATGTCCCACGCAGGGCGGCCGAAGGCGGCGGAAAGGTTCTCGGCCAGCACGTTCTTGCCGGTGGCCTTACCGCCTGCCAGCAGCAGGTTTTCGCCGCAGAGCAGGGCTGCCAGCGCCTGCTCCCACACCTCTTTGCCATAGTAGGTAAAGGCCGGGGAAGGAATGCGGGGCCGCAGCTCGTCCGCCAGCGGATGGGCTGCGCGGTATTCGTTCACCGCTGAAAGCAGGGCCGGGTCCACACCCTCCTGCCGCAGCACTTCAAGGATATCAGACATTTGTACAAACACCTCGATCTTGCCGGTGCAGTTTTACAGCACTGACCGGCTCTCTGCCCCTATCATAGCACAATCGCAGGCGTTTGTGTAGGGGTGGCAGGGGCTAAGAAACAGCAAAAGCGGCTCTGCCGAATAGCAGAGCCGCTTTTGAAAAAGAAGAAAAAGAAGAACGCTTAGACGTTGTCGATGCCGGCCATCTGCTTGATGGCCTTCATGGCGAAGGTCAGAGTACGGCCCATGGCAACACCAGCCATCAAGCAGGGATAGTTGTTGGCAAAGAAGCTGCCGGACATATCGCCGGTGATGTACAGACCCTCCATGGGCTGGTTGTTGGTGTCCAGAGCCTGACCCTTTTCGTTGATGGCAATGCCCTGCTCGGTGGTCAGCAGGGAAGCGCCCAGCCAGCAGCCGTAGAAGGGAGCCTTGCGGATGGCGCTCAGGCGGTAAGCGGGCTTGCCGAAGTCCTCGTCGTTCTGCTTGTCGTACAGCTCGTTGTAGCGCTCCACGGTAGCAAGGAAGGTGTCCTTGGCAGCACCGGTAAAGCCCATCTTGTCGGCCAGCTCGTCCAACGTATCGCACTTGAACAGTGCACCGGCCTCGATCGCCTCGTCCATCTTGCCCTGAATGTACTTTTCACCGCCGTTGCGGGTCTGGGCAGAGCAGCCGATGGTGTGGAAACGCTTTGCGTCCTCCAGCATGTTGGCATCGCAGATCTGTGCGTAAACGCGGCCCGGCTGGTGGGCCGCGGCGTAGACGATATCGTTGTAGGGGCAGCTCTCGTTGGCAAAACGTTCGCCGTTGCGGTTCACCTTCAGGAAGGGCTGGGTACCGGGGTTGTACTGGCGGATCTTGCCGGGGAAGGCCTTGCC